>JGI20157J14317_10003579_pt1 | contig 12376 bp, 12 predicted proteins | sample COG_07_FD_14317 | JGI IMG/M metagenome (IMG submission 14317)
GGATATGAGCATACAGGATACTACAATAATAAATATATTCCTAGAGCTGGACAAAGTGGAGCTCAAACTGAGTTAAACTATTTAAATAATTATAGAATAATCAGATATGCTGATGTCTTATTAATGGCTGCTGAAGCCAATAATAGAGGTGGTATTAGTGATGCTTTAGCTCAACAGTACTTAAATGAGGTTAGAAGAAGAGCTTTTGGAGATGAAAATCACGATATTACTGCTACAGGAACGGCTCTTACTGATGCAATTTGGGCTGAAAGAAACTTTGAGCTCTCAATGGAGGGTCACCGATTTTTTGATTTAGTAAGAACTAATCAAGCAGCTTCCAAAATTAATGGTTTTGTTGAAGGAAAACATGAAGTTTTCCCAATTCCACAAGCGGAAATTGATATTTCTGCTTTGACTCAAAATCCTGGTTACTAAAAATTAATTTATACAAAAACATGAAAAAATTAAAATATTTATTAAACGTATTTCTTGCTTCTGCCTTAATATTTGCTTGTGTAGAAGAAATAGAAAACAACATTGATTTTGTTGAGACTATTCAAGCCCCAACAAACGTTTCAGCTATGATTAGTTTAACTCAAGATAACACGGGAGTAGTTACAATTACACCTACTGGTGAAGGAGTTGTTAGTTATACTGTTGATTTTGGAGATGGTTCTAATTCCTCAGATTCGGTAAATCCAGGAAATTCTGTTGTACACACATACCCTGAAGGTACCTACGAGGCAATCATAACAGCAGTTGGTTTAAATGGTGAAGTAACTTCAACAGTTGTCTCTGTTGTAGTATCTTATTCAGCACCTGAAAACTTATTAGTAACTATTAATAACGTTGCTGGAAATGCTTTTGTTATAACAGTATCTGCATCAGCAGATTTAGCTGCATCTTTTGAGGTCTATTTTGGAGATCAAGGAGCTGATGAGGCGCCAACTCCTCTACAAATTGGAGAGACACTAACATACACCTATTCAAATGTTGGAGAATACACTGTTACAGTAGTTGCATTAAGTGGTGGAGCAGCTACAACTGAATACTCAGAGTTAGTTACTATAGTTAACCCATTACTGATGCCTATTGATTTTGAAGACCCAACATTAAATTATTNATTTGTTGATTTTGGAAATGCTCAAAGTACTGTCATTCCGAATCCCGATCCATCTGGAGTAAACACTAGTAGTACTGTTGGTCAATCAGTTAAGTTTAATGGTTCTGAAGTATGGGCTGGTTCATTTTTAACTATTGATGAGCCTGTTGATTTTTCATCACTTAATAACATAGCAGTAGATGTTTGGACCTCAGAAATTGGAGAAGTTGTTAAGTTAAAACTTGAAAACTCAGCTAATCCAGATATTAATACTGAAGTTGATATGACAACTACTGTAAATCAAGGATGGGAAACTTTAATTTATGATTTTAGTGCCTCTGATTTATCTCAGGAATATGATAGAGTTGTTATATTCTTTGATTTCGGAAACTCTGGAGATGATACTTCTTATTACTTTGATAATATTAGATTATCTCTTCCAGCTGTATCTAACTTTACTACAGTTGAGGATTTTCAAGGCGACACACCTGGAAACTTTTCGTTTGGTGGAGTTGAAGGAGTTCAATTGGTATCTAACCCTAATCCATCTGGAACAAATACTACATCTACTGTAATGCAGTTTACCAAAACTGATGGAGCTGAAGTATGGGGAGGAATGGGATTTGCTGTTGATGGTATAATTAACTTTAACGGAACAAATCAAATAAAAATTAATTCTTATGCGCCAGAAGCAGGAAAAGTAGTAAAGGTAAAACTTGAAACTATTGAAGGTAATGTTGATGGTTTAACATACGAATTTGATATGACAACTACAGTTGCTAATCAATGGGAAGTTTTAACTTATGACTTCTCTGCTGCTCCGGATCTTGATTATATTTCTTTCATAGTATTTTATGATTTTGGAAATCAAAATGCCGCAGTATATCATTTTGATGAAGTTCAGGTAGGCTTGGGAGAATACATTCCTACAGTTGCACCTTCAATTGCTATAGAAAATTTTGAAGGAGAATTACCTGGTAACTTTTCTTTTGGTGGTGTAGAGGGAATTCAAATTGTAGAAAACCCTAATGTTTCAGGAACTAATACTACTGCTAATGTTATGCAGTGNACTAAAACAGAAGGGTCAGAAGTGTGGGGTGGAATGGGGATTTCAGTTGATCCTATTAATTTTTCTTCTGCAGGTATGAATCAAATTCAAATTCAGTCTTACTCACCAGAGGCTGGGAAAGTTATCAAGGTAAAACTTGAAACTATTGAAGGAAACGTGGATGGTCTTACATATGAGTTTGACATGACAACTACAGTAGCTAATCAGTGGGAAACTCTTACGTATGATTTCAGTTTAGCTCCTGATTTAGATTACGTATCTTTTATAGTATTTTATGATTTTGGAAATACAGCAGAAGGTGTTTATCACTTTGATGAAATAAAATTGGTTAATTAAAAAAATATAACAATGAAAAAAATTAAATATTTATTTAAATCTTTATTAGTAATTACTTCATTAGTTTTTACATCTTGTGAAACTGAAGATCACGAATTCGGTGATATAGTAAACCCTACTAATTTACAGGTTTCAGCAGATATTGTTGGATCTGATGAAAACAATCCTAATGGAGACGGTAGTGGTACAGTTCATTTAACTGCTGTAGCAAACAATGCAATTACTTATAAATTTGTAAGCAATGGGGTTGAGACAATGTCTCCAAGTGGAATGATTACTTATAATTTTTCTACGACTGGATTGAGTAATTATGATGTTACAGTAATCGCAATTGGAACAGCTGGAGTTGTTTCTAATACATCTATTTCTTTAGATGTTTTAGTCTTATACTCTCCACCTGCAGAATTGTTAGAAGCCATGTATACTGGAAGTTGGAGAGTAAAGGCAGAAGAGTTTGGACATATGGGAGTTGGCCCATCTGAGCTTGATACCCCAGACTGGTGGCAAGCAGCAGCATTTGATAAAGTAGATACGGGAATGTACGATGACAGATATACTTTTACCCCTGATGGAACTTTAACTATTGAAACTTTTGGTAGTATTTTTGGAAAAGCCCCCCCTTTAGCTGATGAATTTGTAGGAGATCAAGGCTTAGAAGCGAATGGAAATAACGAATATGAGTACTATCCAACTGAAGACTTTACATCAAGTTGGACTATAGGTGCACCAGGAGGTGAAGAACATATCTACCTTGATGGAAATGGATTCTTTGGATTTTATGTTGGAGGAACGCATGTTTATAAGATTGTCGATAGTTCATCAAATACTTTAACTCTTAAAACTGTTGGCTTTGAAGGCTTGGCTTGGTACATAATACTAACAAATGAGCAATAAAATATTATAATAACATTATTGTTTAAAAAGGGAGAAATTGTAATATATTTCTCCCTTTTTAGTTATATTTATATCCTTAAAATTGAACCATGATCCGTTTAATCATAATTATTTTTTTTGTAACTACCTCCTGTTCAAGTGAAAAATCTACTAATGGTGGAGATAATTCAGCAACGACTGTTGAAGAAATTATTCCTTCAAACTTAAATTTAACAATTGATATTGTAGGACAAAATAATGATAATTTAAATGGTGATGGAAGTGGAGTTATTAGTTGCTCAGCATCAGCAACAGACGCCATTAATTATGAATTTCGATTTGGTAATGGAGAGGTCGTTGAAAGTAATACTGGTAATATTGAATTTACCTATACCAACCCAGGTCTAAACAATTACACTGTTTATGTTTATGCATATTCTGAGACAGAAAATTACATTGTCGAATTTCAAGCAATTTCTGTCTATGTAAATGATAACACATCAGCTGGATTAATTTGGTCAGAAGAGTTTAATGAAACTGGATCAGTAAATAATAATAATTGGACCCATGAAATTGGTAATGGTGAGTGGGGCTGGGGAAATGGAGAATCTCAATATTATACTAATAGACTTGATAACTCCAGAGTTGAAGACGGGGTTTTAAAAATAACAGCTAAAACAGAAGCTTACCAAGGATATAATTATACTTCGTCCAGATTAATTTCTCGTGACAAGTTTGAATTTCAATATGGTAGAGTTGATATTAGAGCAAAATTACCTGAGGGTCAAGGAACATGGCCAGCACTTTGGATGCTGGGAGCTAACCACAGCGGTGTAGGATGGCCTGAATGTGGAGAAATTGATATAATGGAGCATTGGGGTCATAACCCTACAGTTGTAGCTGGTTCTATTCATACTCCTTACAGTCATGGAGACACATGGACTACTGGTCACCTAAACGTTAGTAGCTTTAACGAATTTCACATCTATTCGATAAATTGGACATCGGAAAAAATACAATTTTTTATTGATGATAATTTGTATTATACCTATAATCCATCGCCTAAAAATATTGAAAACTGGCCATTTGATGCACCACAATTTTTTATATTAAATATAGCAATGGGAGGATCATGGTTTGAGATAGATCCTGATTTTATCGAATCAACTATGGAAGTGGATTATATAAGAGTATATGAGAATTAATTATCAACAAAAAAATACATAATAAATGAAATCAAAATTTTTAAAACTAATCTTAATAGCAACAGTAATTTTTAATTACAGTTGTAACGAAAGTAAGTCTGAAAAAGAAATATTTATTAGTGACTTAATGTCTAAAATGACTTTAGATGAAAAAGTAGGTCAAATGAATCAATATAACGGATTTTGGGATGCTACAGGACCTCTTCCTAAAAAAGGATATGAAAAGGGGAGATATGACGATTTAAGAAATGGTTTAGTTGGTTCAATGTTAAATGTTACTGGAGTTAAAAACGTATCTGCACTTCAAAAAATTGCAGTTGAAGAAACAAGGCTTGGTATTCCATTAATTTTTGGTTTTGATGTCATTCATGGGTATAAAACATTAGTCCGATTCCACTTGCTGAATCAGCGAGTTGGGATATTGAAGCAATTGAAAAGTCTGCAAGAATTGCAGCTGAAGAAGCAGCAGCAGCTGGACTAAATTGGACTTTTGCTCCAATGGTAGATATTTATAGAGATGCAAGATGGGGTAGAGTTATGGAAGGAGCGGGAGAGGATACTTATTTAGGAAGCGTTATCGCTACAGCTAGAGTAAAAGGTTTTCAAGGCAATGATTTATCGGATGTTTCAACAATTGCAGCTTGTGCTAAACATTTTGCTGCTTATGGGTTTCCAGAAGCCGGTAGAGATTATAACACTGCAGACATAAATAAATATACTCTTTATAACAATGTTTTACCTCCATTTAAAGCTGCACTTGATGCTGGTGTTAGTACTTTTATGAATGCATTTAACACATTAAATGAAGTTCCTGCAACCGGAAGTAAATTCTTACAAAGAGATATTTTAAAAGGAGACTGGGGCTTTGAAGGTTTTGTTGTTTCTGATTGGGGTTCAATTGGTGAAATGATTCCTCATGGATACGCTAAAGATGGAGTGCATGCTGCAGAACTTGCAGCTAATGCTGGATCGGATATGGATATGGAATCAAGTCTTTATGTTAGACAATTACAAGGATTAGTTGCTGAAGGAAAAGTAGATATTAGTGTGATTGATGATTCTGTGAAAAGAATTTTGGGAGTTAAATATGATTTAGGTCTTTTTGAAGATCCATATAAATATTGTGATTTAGAAAGAGAAGAAAATGTAATTGGAAGTAAAGAAAATAATTTAGCTGCATTAGATATGGCTAAAAAATCAATTGTATTATTAAAAAATGAAAGTTCTTTGTTGCCTATTAAAAAGAAAGGTCAAAAAATCGCTTTGATAGGTCATTTAGCCAATGATAATAATAGTCCACTTGGAAATTGGAGAGGTGCAGCGGACAGTAATACGGCCGTAACTGTTTTAAAGGGATTGGAGAATTATGGTTCAAATTCTATAACTTATAGAAAAGGAGTTGATTTATATTATGGTGAAACTAATTTTCATAATAGAGTTAAGTTAAATCATACAGACAGAACTGGTTTTAAAGCTGCTAAAATAGCTGCTAAATCTGCAGATGTTGTAATAATGGTTTTAGGGGAAGAAGGTTTTCAATCAGGTGAAGGAAGAAGTAGAACTGAACTTGGACTCCCAGGGTTACAACAAGAATTGTTAGAGGAGGTGTTTAAAGTTAATAAAAACATTGTTCTAGTTTTGATGAATGGAAGACCACTTAATTTAACTTGGGCTGATCAAAATATTCCAACTATAGTAGAAGCATGGCATTTAGGCACACAATCTGGAAATGCTATTGCAGAGGTATTGTATGGAAATTATAATCCTAGCGGAAAGTTAACGATGTCTTTTCCTAGAAATGTAGGACAAGTCCCTCTTTATTACAATTACAAAAAAACAGGAAGGCCTGGAGCTTCATCTGCTGAAGTAACACGATCAACTTATGCTGACGTTGAGAACAGTCCTTTATACCCTTTTGGGTATGGTTTAAGCTATACTAGCTTTGAATATTCAGACTTAACTATTAGTTCAGATGAAATTTCTAGGGGCGATGTAATTAAAGCTAGTGTGAAAATCACAAATACTGGCAAGCTAAAAGGGAAGGATGTAGTTCAAATGTATATTAGAGACCATTATGGAAGTCTTGCGAGGCCTGTTAAAGAGTTAAAAGGATTTGAACTTGTGGAATTAAACCCTGGTGAAACTAAAGAAGTTAGTTTTGAAATTGATAATTCTAACTTAATATATTATACTGCCAATGACCGCTGGGAATCAGAAATTGGTAAATTCAGTGTTTTTATTGGTGGAGATTCTGATGTTAAGAACAATAAATCATTTGATTTAATTAATTAACAGTAATGGTAACTTTAAAACAATTAGCTAAAAAATTAAATGTCTCTGTTTCTACAGTCTCAAAAGCACTCAATAACAGTGACGAGATTAGCTCAGAGACTATTATTAAAATACAAACTTTAGCGAAAGAATTAAACTATAAGAGAAATAAAATCGCACTTAGTTTAAAGAGTAATAAAACACTTACCCTTGGAGTTGTTCTTCCAGATATATTAAATAGATTTTACGCTAAAGTACTGTACGGAATTCAAATTGCCGCAGAAGAATTAGGGTATGATATTATCACATTTTTTTCCAAGGAATCATTGGAAAAAGAGATTGATTATTTACAAATAATTGGTACTGGTTCTGTGGACGGAGTGCTGTTAGCTCTTTCAGAAGAAACCCTAAATAAAAATGAATTTTCTCACATAAAAAATTTAACGTTAAATAATATACCGTTAGTGATGCTTGACAGAATTACTGATAAAATAAGCTGCGATAAAGTTATAATTGACGATTTTGATACTATTTATAATGAAGTGAAAAGTCTAGTAAAAATGGGTCGTAAAAAAATAGGATTTATAACTGCTATTAACAATTTAAATGTTGGTAAACATCGAAGTAATGGATATAGGAAAGCTTGTGTCGATTTCTTTGGCAAATTCGATGACCAACTAATATTAAAACTTGTCCATCAAACTAATATCAGTCATATTGAAAATTCCGAGTATTATAGAAAAAATGCACATAACTCAATAGAAAATTTTATTAGAGAAAGTAAAGGGTTAGATGCAATTATAGCTGCAGATAATATTTCTGGAATTTTAGCAGTAAATACAGCTTCAAAATTAAATATTGATATTCCAAAAGATTTATCAATTGTTGGTTTTGGTGATAAATTAACGTCAATGCTATCTCTGCCACAACTGACAATAATTAATCAGCATGCAGTACAAATTGGTAAGAAATCTGTTAGGATGTTAATTAATAGAATTAATAGTAAATCGACAGAAAATACTTTCGTTACGGAAATTATTCCAACAACTACTCAAGGAGGATCATCAAAATAGTATTTCCCAATTAGTAGCTAATAAGCTTACATAAATTATTAAAAAAGCAAATCCTGTTATAAATTTTATAATGGATGACGATATAATACCTACTAATGAACCTATAGCTGGTTTAATTCCTTCAGAAAGATTTCTTCCACCAAAGTATTCACCTATCAGTGCTCCTAAAAAAGCCCCTATAATAATTCCAAAAGGTATTGGACTTAAAAGACCTACTAACAGTCCTATTGAAGTTCCAATAACTCCATACTTACTTCCACCAAAATATTTAGACCCAATAACAGGGATGAAGTAATCAACTATAAAAATTGTAATTGCTACTATAAATGTTATTATTAGTAATGTATTACTTACGTAGAAATCATGAATTTGAGAAAGAGCAAATAATCCAAACCAACCAGTGATTGGCCCTGGAATAATTGGAACAAAACTTGCTACTATCCCAGTTATAATTAAAATTATAGAAATAATTAATAGTATATAAGTCATAATTGGTAATATTTAATAAATATAATTAATAATCATATATGATATTAGTTTATATTTTTTTGTAATTTGAAAACTACAATATAGCATATGAAGTTTTATATTAATTATATTTTATTTTTGGTTCTTTTATCTTGTGATTTTACTTCTAACAAAGAGCTTATTGTTGATGATTTAGTTTCGGATGATTTAAAAACGTTTAATTGGAATGATGTTGATACATTTCCAAGGTTTCAAAATTGTGACACTATTGTTGATAAAGAATCAAATTTTAATTGTTTTGTAAATACACTTACTTCAAAATTACAAGCCAATTTAATTGACAATCCTGTTGTTGTTAATTCATCTATTTCTGATACCTTAATTATTAATTTTAATGTTACTAATAAGGGTCATATAGTTTTAGGAAAAATGTCTAATGAAAGTTTAATCTCAGATCTAAATTTATTAGTAGATTCAATATTTAAAATTACCGTTTTAGAATTACCAAAATTATATCCCGCTATTAAAAGAGGACAACCTGTAAACACAAAATTTATTTTACCAATACTAATATCTACAACCCAATAATTTATTCCTATGGCTAAAGAGAGAATTATATTGGGGATTGATCCAGGTACAACTATTATGGGTTTTGGAATTATTAAAGTTATAAATAATAAAATGATTTTTCTGCAACTTAACGAATTGAATTTAGTGAAATATAAAGATCATTATTTAAAATTAAAATTAATTTATGAGAGAACTAATGAGCTGATTGAAACATTTCATCCAGACGAAATTGCTATTGAAGCGTCCGTTTTTTGGTAAGAACGTTCAAAGTATGTTAAAACTTGGTAGAGCTCAAGGAGTAGCAATGGCAGCTGGACTAAACAAGGAAATTCCAATCACTGAGTATTTGCCAAAAAAAATAAAAATGTCTATTACAGGCAATGGAAATGCTAGTAAAGAACAAGTCGCAAGAATGCTTCAAGGAATGTTTAAGTTAAAAACAATTCCAAAAAATTTAGACGCTACAGATGGTTTAGCTGCAGCTGTTTGTCATTTTTATAATTCTGGAAAATTAACAGGTGAAAAAAATTACTCAGGATGGTCTAGTTTCATTAAACTGAATGAAAGCCGATTGAAAAAATAATTTTTTAAATTAACTAATAATAAAATTAAGTGTCAGGAATTTATATTCACATTCCGTTTTGTAAAAAAGCTTGTCATTATTGTGATTTTCATTTTTCCACGTCTTTTAAACATAAAGATCAAATGATTAATTCGTTGAAACACGAGATTTTAATTAGAAATAGAGAATTAAAACATGAAAAGATAGAATCTATTTATTTTGGTGGTGGGACTCCATCTGTTTTGAATATAAGAGAAATAAATTCATTGATAGAAACAGTTTACGACAACTACCTTGTTAATGATTCTGTTGAAATTACTTTAGAAGCAAATCCAGATGACCTGACGGATGAAAAGATACTAGAATTATTCAATAGTAAAGTAAATAGACTAAGTATTGGAGTTCAATCTTTTTTTGAAAAAGATTTAAAACTAATGAATAGGTCTCACACGAGTAATCAAGCCATGAACTGTATAAAATCTGCAGTTAAATACTTTGATAATATTTCGGTTGATCTTATTTATGGTATCCCTGGTTTAGATAACTCTAGATGGAAAGAAAATATTGAAATTTTAATATCACATAATATTTCTCATATTTCTGCATATGCTTTAACTGTTGAGCCTAAAACTGCTTTAAAAAAATATATTGATAATGGAATAATTGCGCCTATTGATGACTCCCAATCTCAAGAGCAATTCCATATTCTCCTAGATGTTTTAGAGGACCATAATTATGAAAATTATGAATTATCAAATTTTGCAAAAAACAATCTTTATAGCGTGAATAATTCAGCCTATTGGACCAGAAAAAAGTATATTGGGATTGGACCATCAGCTCACTCATTTAATGGCAATAATAGATTTTGGAATATTAAAAATAATTTAAAGTATATCGAATCAATCAAGAATAATATTATACCAAATGAAATGGAGGTTTTATCTGCAATTGACAAATTCAATGAAATGGTTATGTTTGGACTAAGAACCAGTAAAGGCATATCTTTTACAGATATAGAAAATGAATTTGGTTCTATTTATAAAAATAAATTAATTAATAACTCTCAAAATCATATTGCTAATGAGTTGTTATTAATTAAAAATGATTTTTTATATATCACAAGAAAAGGCAAGTTTTTATCTGATGGAATAGCTTCAGATTTATTTATGTTAAATTAAAAAAAAAATATAACTTTATTAAAAAAAAAATTATGAAATGGGAAGGGGTTATGCCAGCTGTAACAACAAAGTTTACAAAAAATGATGAGCTAGATTTTAAAATGTTTAATAAAAATATTATAGCTCAAATTGATGCAGGTGTAAGTGGCATAGTATTAGGCGGAACATTAGGAGAAGCAAGTACATTGACAAGTAAAGAAAAAAGTGAATTAATAAAAAACACGGTTTTAATTTCTGAAAATAAAATTCCGGTTTTAATGAATATTGCGGAGCAATCTACTAGCGAGGCTGTTAAGTCAGCTAAAAATGCTGAAAAGGATGGTGCTTCTGGTTTAATGATTTTACCTCCAATGAGATATAATGCTAGTGATGAGGAAACGGTTACGTATTTTAAATCGATAGCTCAAAGTACCTCTTTACCTATAATGATTTATAATAATCCAGTAGATTATAAAATTGAAGTTTCTTTAGAAATGTTTGATCAATTATTAAAATGTGAAAATATTCAGGCTGTTAAAGAGTCTACAAGAGATATCTCTAATGTAACTAGGATTATTAATTATTTTGGAGATAGACTAAAAATAATGACAGGAGTTGACACCCTTGCTTTAGAAAGTTTATTAATGGGAGCTCATGGATGGATTGCAGGACTAGTTGATGCTTTTCCTAAAGAGACCGTAGCAATTTATAAACTTCAAAAAGCTGGGCGCATTGCTGATGCATTAGAAATATATCGCTGGTTTTTACCACTTTTGGAGCTGGATATAAATTCTAAATTAGTTCAAAACATAAAGTTAGCAGAAATGTATAATGGAATTGGCACAGAAAATGTTAGACCACCTAGACTTCCACTTGATGGAGAGGAAAGAAAAAAAGTAATTCAAATAATAGAAAGTAGTTTGAAAAATAGACCAGACCTTTCAAAATATACTTATTAATATGCTACATGGTAAAAATTACATCGGAAATAGTTTATCCTCTAAAGGAAAAGTAATTTTTAAAACCTTTAATCCTAAACTTAATAAAAACAATGAGTGTGATTTCTACGAGGCTACTTTAGATGAAGTAAATNATGCAGTCAATTTAGCATATAATGCCTTTTTAGAATATAAAAATATAAATAGTCTTAAGAGGTCTGAATTTTTAGATTCTATTGTTGATCAAATATTATTAATTCAAAACGAGATCGTAAAAGTTTATTGCAAAGAAACAGGACTAGCTGAAGGAAGAGCAAANGGAGANTTAGGAAGAACTGTTGGNCAAATTAGATCTTTTTCTGANTTATTAAAAAAAGGAGATTGGGTTAANGCATCAATTGATACAGCTGANCCAGAAAGAACACCAGTTCCTAAGCCNGATTTAAGAAAAATGTCTATTCCACTTGGACCTATTCTAGTTTTTGGAGCTAGTAACTTTCCNTTAGCTTATTCAACTGCAGGTGGAGATACAGCTTCAGCTTTAGCAGCTGGATGTCCTGTAATAGTTAAATCTCATCCAATGCATGCAGGTACTGGTGAATTGATATCTTCTGCAATTATAAAAGCTGTTAAAATCACAAAAATGCCAGATGGAGTTTTTTCAAATATTAATAGTGGAGGAATACAAACTGGAATTGACTTGATTAACAATCCTTTGGTAAAGGCAGTTGGTTTTACAGGTAGTTTAAAAG
>JGI20157J14317_10003590_pt1 | contig 12356 bp, 6 predicted proteins | sample COG_07_FD_14317 | JGI IMG/M metagenome (IMG submission 14317)
CCTACTCTAACCTATCTTCAATTGGAGGGTATTATGAAAGCAACAACTTCCAATCACCTCAAGGATACTTAAACGGCGAAATCCACGAGCTAATTGTTATCGATGGTGCGACTGGCACAGATACATTAAAAATCGAAGGCTACCTCGCCCATAAGTGGGGCTTGGCTGGCTCGTTGCCGAGCAATCACTCGCACAAGACGGTTAGCTTAACTCGTGGACCTGTGGTAACTACCAATGCCACTAATTCAAGCAGTGCGGGGACTTACTACATCCGCCCGGGCGCTGCGGCGTCCAGTAAGTACTCGTTCACTTACGCGGATGGTGACCTCGTACTCTCCAGTTTAACCGCCCAAACCATTGCCTGGGATCAGAACTTTTCCGAAGTAGGCGTGGGCCAGACGGTTGACTTAAATGCCAGTGCCACTTCCAACCTTTCCGTGATTTACTCGGTGAGCGACCCCTCGGTGGCCGAGCTTGCGGTGACCAATCAGAGCAGTTTGCATGCGTGGTATAAACTCGACGAAACCGGAGGGGTAGATGCCATTGATTCCTCCGTGTACGGATCCTCCGCCGGACACAAAGGTTCCTTGCGTAACGCAACCGGTACGCCATGGAATTCAGGAAAATTTGCCAATGCTATCACCCTCGATGGAAGCAATGATCATATACGGGACTATAATTTCCAGGGCATTACCGGTAATGCCCGTCGTACCATTGCCCTGTGGTTTAAAACCTCCACCGCCAATAAACCTTTGATTCAGTATGGTGCATCCGGATCGGGTACCCTGTTCAAATTATCCCTGAATGGATCCGGGGCGGCCGTACTTGATCTCGGAGGTACCACCCTCACCACTTCGACCACTGGATTGGCTAATGGAGCATGGCATCATGTGGCGGCCACCATACCCGCCAATGGAAACACCGGTGGGGCGAAGCTTTATATCAACGGAACCGTGACCAATGGATCGGGATCCACTGCCATCAACACCGCGACCACTGCCGACCTTGTCATTGGCCGCGACGGTACATCAGGCTCGGCTTACTTCAATGGGCAGATTGACGATGTCCGCCTCTATGGTGCGGAGCTGAACGCCACCTTGATCAGCCAGCTCTATGGCAATGGCAACGGAGACTTTAACCGCTTAACGGTCAAATCAGCGGGTACGGTTACGATCACCGCCACCCAGCCAGGAAATAACAGTTATGCTCAGGCACCCTCCAGTTCAATTACCGCAACCTTTGACAAATCGGACCAGACGATCGCGTTTACCCCGATTACCGATAAATCGGTGGGCGACTTTGATTTCTCCCCCACCGCGGTCGCCAGTTCCGGATTGGATATTACCTTCACCAGTTCCGACAGTCAGGTGGCAGAGATTTTAGGAACCGTGCCCAATCAGACGATCCAAATACGGGGAGCCGGAACCGCGACCATTACCGCCAGTCAAGGTGGTAACGGTGCCTACAACACTGCCCCATCGGTTACCCAGACCGTCACCGTGGGTTACTTCAACTTACAGGCCAACTCCCTCCCCGGAATTCGGCTCTGGTTGGATGCTAATAATATCAACGGAGATGCCACCGCAGACTCGCTGGCAGACGGTTCGGCAATCACTCAGTGGATTGACCAGTCGGGCAACACCAATAATGCCGGACAGGGAACGGCGAATGCCAAACCCACCTATGCCGCCAGTGCCCTCAATAATATGGGAGTGGTCCGTTTCACCGCAGCCCAGAGTCTGGACATCACCTCGAGTAATGATTTTTCGACTGTGATTGCGGTGATGAATCAGGCATCCGGTCAGTCAGCCGAGACCAAACCGTTGGGAAGTAATATCTTTGCGACCACATCAGCGGGTAANTTNGGNNTGAAGCGCCAGGGAAGTGCGTGGATGGACTCGGNNATTTCGTCCCATTCCCCCGCCTTGATTACGATGCAATTACATCCCGGAAATTATGCCCTCTATGTNAACGGGATCAATAAGGGAACTGGAACCGATCCGGTGGCTCCCACTTCCGCGACCAAAGTGGGGAATGATTTTGCCGGGGATATTGCAGAACTGATTGCCTACGACTCCGCCCTGGGTGAGGGAGTCCGTCACAAAGTGGAAGGTTACCTCGCCCACAAGTGGGGACTGGAAAGCAGCCTGCCCTCCACGCACACTTACAAGGTGGGGAAACCGGCATTCGGGGGAGCTCAGGTTCTGACCTTCCAACCATTATCAGATAAACAGGCCGGGCAAAGTGCAGATCTTTCAGTCAGTTCAGATTCGGGACTGAGTACATTTACTTATGACAGTAATGACAGTTCGGTCGTTTCCTTTAGCTACGATGCCAATGCAAACAGCTATAAGGTAAACGCACTCAAGGTGGGCAAGGTCACCATCACTGCAACCCAACCCGGACAGTCCCCGTGGTTATCTGCGACCGCGAGTCAGCCTTTCATCGTCACCGCCACCCCACGGGTGGATCAGACGATCACCTTTGTGGACATACCCAATAAGACGGTACAATCCGCAAACTTTGATCTGAACGCCACTGCCAGTTCCGGTTTGCCGGTCAGCTTTGCGGTGGTCTCAGGGACCAGTGCCACCGTGGAATCGAACGGAACCGTGACCATCACCGGAGCCGGGGTCACCACGATCCGTGCCTCGCAGGATGGAAACGGAAGTTACAACCCGGCACCCACGGTGGAAAAAACCCTCACGGTGAACAAGGTAACCCAGACCATCACCTTTACTACTTTAAGCAATGCCAGCCTGACTGCGGGTACTTACGAACTCAATGCCACCGCCTCCTCCGGATTAGCGGTCAGTTTTGCAAGCAGTGATAATACAGTGGCGGAAGTGAGCGGAACCACCCTGACTCTGAAGACAGGGGGCTCGATCACGATCACCGCCAGCCAGGGAGGAAACGGAATTTATCTCGCCGCTCCGGATGCCACCCAGGCCCTTTCGGTGATTGATGATACCCAACAGGCTCAGACCATTACCTGGAGTCAATCATTGGGCAGCCGGGCCTTTGGTGTGGCCGATCTGAACCTGACCGCGAGCAGTAATGCTAATCTGCCGATTACTTATATCAGTTCCGATTCCTCCATCGCATCGATTGTCAATGGTACCTTCCTCCAAGTGGTCGGTGCGGGCAATGCGACGATTACCGCCACCCAGGCCGGTAATGGCCAGTATCAGGCAGCCAGTGCGGTGATTAAAACCGTCACCGTGACCAAGGCGAACCAGACCATCGTGACTAATGGTGGATCTTCCAGCCTACCCAACCTGACCATGGATAATGGGGACTTTGAATTCGCCCCCACCCTGCAGTCCGTGAAAACAGGAACCACCACCGCCACCGGATTGGCCCTTTCCTACGCCAGTTCCAGTTCCGCGGTAATTGAAGTGACATCCGGAGGAACCCGTCTCAAACCCAAAGGCGATGGAACCGCCACGATTACAGTTACCCAAAATGGGGACAGTACTTACAATGCGGCCAGTAATAATAACGCCACCTTCACCATCACGGTGACCGAAAAGAGTCCCTATTCGGATTCTCTGCCCGGTATGATCCTCTGGCTCGACGCCAACGATATTAATGCGGACGGTCTCGCCGAATCCAATTCCGATTTCCTTTCCAACGGAAGCAAGAGTCAGGCAAGTACATGGGCGGATCGTTCAGGCAGTTCCAACACCTTGAGCCAGGGAACCACCAATTTACAACCCGTCCGGGTGGTAAACTCCGGAAAACCGGGACTCGCATTTGGATCCACTCAGGGGAATGCCGGGGCACACATGACAGCGACGATGCCAAGCATTCTCGCAGGCAATCCAAGCTTCACTCTGTTTGTGGCGGTTAAGACTGCCGGAACCCAACCGGAAAAAATCCTTCACTTCGGAAATTCAGCAGGCACGGCTGGACAGGTTCTCGGTATGGCCAAAAACGGAGGCTACTACTTTAACGGCGGGGGCGAACTGAGCTTCCCCTCGGTTAATTTCGGAGGCAATGTTCAGGTCGGGGTATTCCGAAGAAAAACCAGTGCGACTTATGCGGACGGTGAATTCTTCTTTAATGGAACCACTCAAATCGGATCCGCTCAGTCGGGGACCAGTGTGCCCGCCATTCCATCATCCGGAACAAGGGAAATCATTCTCGGTGCCGGACGAACCGGAACCGCCGCGATCGGAAATCAGTTGGGCAATGCAGTGATGCACGAAGTCATGCTNTTCTCCGGTAGCCTGACTGACTTTGCCATCCGCCGGATGGAAGGTTACCTCGCCCATAAGTGGGGATCCAATGCGAGACTGGTCGCGGGACATCCGTTCAAGTCAACTCAACCCCTCTTTGGTGGATCCCAGTCGATTTCACTTAACCCGACTAATGTACCGACAGACAGCAGTGACAATGTACCCTTCATGTCGATCTTTGACTCCGCCTTCGATCTCGAAGGTGCCTATGCCACCTCCGGACTCGCCCTTACCTACGAGTCCAATGACACCTCAATTCTCTCGGTCACTTCTGCCGGTCTACTCCAGCCTGGCGGACAGGGACGGGTACGGATCACCGCACGACAGGCCGGAAATGCTTACTTCTCCGCCGCGTCTCCGGTGGTGTTCAATATGAAGATCATGGGCAAGCGTTCGCAGACTGTCACCTTCACCACTCCCAATGAAGTCAGGATTGATCAACCACTCGATCTGAATGCCTCCGCCTCCTCCGGGCTGGATGCCAACTTCTCGATCGCATCGGGTGGAAGTATCGCCTCGCTCTCAGGAAGCAGACTGACCTTTTCCGACACCGGTTCGGTCACCGTTCGTTCCGGGCAGGCAGGAGATTCAACCTATGCACCCGCCAATCCGGTCAACCGGACCTTCCTCGTAAAACGCCCACTTAAACTGGTATTCGATGCCATCGGGGATATGGGCATGGGGCAAAGCTTCACCGTCAAAGCAGTCGTGCTCGACGGAATTACCAACAAGCCCGTTCCGGTCAATCCCACCTACTCGATCGTATCGGGAGCTGCCACCATTTCCGGCAGTCAAATCACCTGCGGTAGTTCAACCGGAACCGTAACCGTTCGGGCTGTAGCCACAGGTACAGAGTACTTTACCAGTTCCGCGGATAAGACATTTAATGTAACCAATAAACAGGGGCAGACCATCTTCTTCAAGCAGGGAGAAAAAGGTGGACTGCGGGATCTCCCCCTTTCCAGGAAACCGATTCCCATTGGACATATGGCCACGGCCACATCAAATCTGGGGATCACTTATTCGCTTACCTCAAACCCGGGTAATGTTCTTCAAAAAGTGGGAACGGGAGCCAATGCCATTCTTGTGTTTAGAAAGGACTTCAGTGGTTCCATTCCCAACGCCGGTCTGACTGTTCAGATTACTGCCACCCAAGCGGGCAATAGTTCCTACAACGCAGCCGCCAATGTGGTTCGGGAAATCACCATTAAACAACCCGGTAAAAGTGCCTTCTTTGATGAACGCAGGCTCGATCCTCGTTATGAAAAAGAAAGAACCAAGTTTGCTCGTAAGCTGGCCGCCAAGAAGGACCTGAAGGGATTGATTGATCTCAATGGGGATAATTCCGTTAATCATCTGGATGCAGAGCTTATGTTCGATTCTGATGATACCGACTCCGATGGAGATGGAATGAGCAACTTTATGGAACGCGCTTTTGGTGGGGACTCTCTATCCAGTGATGCCAAGTCTGTCCTTCCACGGTCCGTTAATAAAAAGGATGGAAAGCAAAGAATTACCTTCCAAAAATACCAGGACACATACAACTCGGAAGGGATCGAGTATATTGTCGAAACCAGTTCTGATTTGCGCACATGGACCACCACAGGGGTTACTCAAGTTGATCTCAATGGCGTAGCAGACGGCAAGGGTGTGAACGCAGGAGGTGGTATGGAACGAGTCCTTTATGAAACATCGGGAACTACGGCCTCCAAGGGAGGCAAGCAATTTCTACGAGTGCGACTGAGAACCAAATAATATATGACTTTAAATACTAATGAATTCCATGACTAAAGAAAAAATCAATCCGGACGATTACATTACTAAACGAGAGGCCACGCTTATTCTGGGCTTTAAAAATTCCCGATCAATTGCTGAATTGGTCAAGAAGGGGTATTTAAAAGCCTATAATATTGATTCCAGTAAAAGAGAGGTTCTGAAAAAATCAGAGGTGCTCGATCTTCCCCGAAAAGACCCTCAACCCATAGAGACTAAATAAGAAATACCGTTTCAATATTTAATATACCGGATAGATAATTCATCTGAAGTCGATATTGAACTAATTTGAAAATAATATAGGTTATTCTTCTTTTAATTAACTCAGATACAAAAATGGCAACATCTACTAACAGTGATCTGATTCCAGTGATGGAAGCTGCGCATATCCTCGGTTTCAAACAAAGAAGCAAAGTGGATATCCTGATCAAAAACGGGTTTCTCAAAATTCATCATGAACCCGGAATCAAGAAAACTTTTTTATCACGAAAGGAGGTTTTTAATCTGCCCAATGCATTACCCGTACCGCCTCCGCCAGAATTGATTCATAAATAATACTCACTTTTGCAATCAAGCTTGCTCGATTCGTGCTCCATTTTAAAATGAATACAAAAAGGGCGAGATTAAACAGAAGGTTATCCCACAGATTCCTCGTCCTTCCCAAACTTCAAGCTACCAGAAAAAATTTGAATCATTACTGATTTTATTTTTTGTAACTAAACCCGTCTTCAGATTCAATGCGTGTTTAATTATGAAGATTTATTTACTTGGCATACTGACTTCGGTTTTCCCTTCTTTAATTCAGGCATCTGAACAGCCCAATATCATTCTTCTGCTTGCGGATGATCTCGGATGGGCAGATCTGGGCTATCAGGGATCAGAAGATATTCGCTCGCCCCACATTGATAAATTGGCCAACAATGGGATCCGTTTCACGGATGGACATGTCTCTGCCTCGGTATGCAGCCCGTCACGGGCTGGTTTGATAACCGGGCGTTATCAGCAACGCTTTGGGCATGAAGCGAATTCACCGCCCCCCACCGACGGCATGGACCTGAAGCAGGTCACCATGGCGGACCGCCTCCAAAAACTGGGCTACCGGACCGGCTTAATTGGAAAGTGGCACTTGGGAAACCAGGACGAATTTTATCCGACTCAAAGAGGATTCGATTACTTTTACGGCCTGCGGTCCGGTTCCAGAAGTTATTTCTATCATCCCAAGAAGGATGATAAGGCAGGTAATGCCAAAGCGATTGAAGAGAATGGAAAGCAGGTCAAATTCGATGGCTACCTGACCGATGTGTTCGGACAAAAAGCGATTAATTTCATTAATGCGAAAGACGACAAACCTTTCTTTCTTTTTCACTCCTTCACCGCTCCTCATGGACCGATGCATGCCACCGAGGAAGATAAGGTTCTTTTCGCATCGATCAAAGATACCAAGAGAAGAAGCTACGCCGCGATGATCTGGGCCATGGACCGGGCAATTGGACAACTGGTGGATTCTCTGAAAGCCTCCGGGAAATTCGAAAATACTTTGATTTGGTTTCTCAGTGATAACGGGGGAGCCACTGGAAACGCATCGATCAACCTTCCCCTGGCCGGACATAAGGGAATCAAATTTGAAGGGGGCACAAGGGTTCCGTTTTTTGCTCATTGGCCCAGGCAATTCAAAGAACCCAAGGAATTTGAATCCATGATGATCTCCCTGGATATTATGGCCACCTCCCTGGCCGCCGCAGGAGCCAAGGATAAAGATTTGAAGGGTCTCGACGGGGTAAACCTACTGCCTTTCATTCAGGGAGAGAAAGCTACCCCTCCTCACCAAAACCTCTATTGGCACAAGCTCTGGTTCTCGGCGATGCGCGACGGTCCGTGGAAATTAATTTATGTTCAGGATTACGGCTATGCTCTTTACAACCTGGAAGAAGATCTGAGCGAATCCAAAAACCTGATCCAATCAGAAAAGAAAAGGTCAGAGCAAATGATTACACAGCTCAATGACTGGAAGGCCGAACTGGAAAAGCCCCGCTGGGATGAGGCTCAGGTATGGTTCCGCACGCACAGCAAAAACCACATTCGGATTATTGAGGGCGAATAGAATGTTTCTAAATTTTACTTAAGTCTGGTTTAACCGGCTTTCCTGTCTTTAGATCAACTGGATAATCCGCACCCTGCGAATCCAGTATTTTCAATAGACTCTGCCCCATTCTCTTTGCGACATCCTGTTCCTTGGTAACCAGATTATTCTTTTCAAAAGGATCGGTCTGCAGGTTGTACAGTTCCCAGTTGGTCGATCCATAATTATAAATGATTTTCCAATTATCTTGGCGATGAGTGGAAAAAAGAGTGTTTCGATGCCTGTGGGGGAAATGAGTGGTGAAAGTCGAAGGACTCTCAAAACTGGAATCTCCCCGGAATGCCACACTTACATCCACTCCATCCATTTTCGCATCATCGGGAGTCTGGGCTCCAGTAATGCTCAGGATTGTCGGCATCATATCAACACAGGTAATGATGGAATGATCAACCGAACCGATGGGGATATTCAAATTCTTTTGCAGTGGATTATTCGTGTTGGGTTTGGCCCAGGATACAATCAGTGGAACCCGCAAACCACCCTCAAAACGCGAACCTTTCTTATCTCGAAATGGTGCATTCACATGAAAAGTGCTGCCATTGTCGGAAAAGAAAATAATCAGGGTTTTCTCAGCCACACCTTCCCTTTCCAAATGTGTAACCAAGTCGCCAAGGGATTTATCCATACCTTCAACCAATGTGGCAAAAGCAAGGGCATGCCCTTTAAGTTTTGGATAATTATCCTTAAACCGTCCGTCCACTTCATACGGTGCATGTACCGCATAGTGAGACATGTACGCATAGAAAGGTTTCTTCTTTTTGCATGCCTTGGAAATTGCCTTCTTCATCTCAAGAGTAATTGCCTCGCTCAGGAAAGTATCCTTTGGGTGATAGGCTTCCAAACCGGGAACATCCCATTGATGATTGTTCTTACTTCGCCATGAAGCAGAGTATTTATATTTACCGTGATAGGAACCTGGGCCTCCACCTCCATATCCTCCAATATTTACATCAAAGCCCAAATTTAAGGGATTACCCGCTGGAGTATCATCGGGACCAAAATGTGCCTTACCCGCAAACAGAGTGGCATAGCCTGAATCCAGTAAAACCTGGGGAAGCAAAGGCAATGAAAGATCCAAGCCTTTGATGGTCCAGTCACTTGGACTCTTGATCGTTTTGGTTTGGACTCTACCCGTATCAATTTTCGACTCCTTGGGGTGCGTCCATGTGGTGACTCCATGACGCGGAGCCGCTTGCCCGGTCATCAAACTTATTCGGGTGGGTGAACAAACCGAATACGAATATGCCTGAGTAAAGAGTCTCCCATTCTTTGCGAGTTTCTCCATGTGTGGAGTACGGTATAAATCATTAGTCGGAATCCTCTTTGGCTTTCCAACTTCGTACAAAAAAGGAACGGATGTATCCCCCACACCCATATCATCGACTAAAAAGAATAGGATGTTTGGTTTATCCTTTGCAAATGACTGCTCAGTTAAAAAAATTCCAGCCGACAAAGTGTTCACCAAAAAAAATGTAAATATACTTTTACTTTTCATTTGTTTAAAAATTTTCACCAAGTTACTGCTCTTACTCCAACCATTTAAATTCGGCGAATACAATTTTGGTAATATCGGAACCGGGCTTGGGCATGATGCTAATGCTGTCCGCCACAGACCAGTCACTTAGCCCAACGCCATGACTGAGTAACTGCTTGGCCGGGAGGGTCATGCTTTGCCAGTCATTGGACGCGGTGATCTCGAGCTCCGTGGTAAAACGTCGATTGGCACTCAAAACAACTTTTTGTGGTTGGGTGCAATAAAAACGAAAGCTCAGTTTGGATCCTTTGGGGGCTTTCCATTTGGGATCCGAGAACTGAATATTTTTGGTTCCCCTGCGATTGTCCAAGGGACGGAATCCCTGCACACCCCCTACCCCTTCAGCCGGGCCGACATGGCTCCATCGGCCGGTTCCACCGGAAATTAAATCGGATTTCTTATCGGTAGCCATGGCCTTGCCCAGCTTCGAGGGAATCACTGCTTCAAAATCGGAGGATAGAACGCAGTCGTTCTGGTAACGGATATTGGCATAGGAAAACACATAATCATCCACATTCATCACCGGCAGCTTGGCCACCCAGGTATTTCCCTGTCTGACCGAATCCACATCTCTCCAAAAGCGGGCAATGTTATTGGATGTCTTCAGGCATTGAAAAACTTGGATTTCCTTGATTTCTGACTGGCTTGCAGGAGTCAGGTGCAACTCAGGTACCCCTTTTGAGTCCAATTTTATAATCGACTGCGGACGCCCCGGCCAAAAATGATTTTCGCCCAGCACATGTTTCTCCAGCCATAGCTTGCAATTATCTCCGAGTTTCTCGGTATTGTGATGACCGCGTGCCTGCACTGCAAAGTCCCAGGGCACTCCGGGTTTGAAGGTTTTAAAAGTTTCACATCCCCGCTCATGGCCACCGTGATGATCATTGGATCCATTAAGCCAAAGACTGGCTGCGGTCATGTAAGGTGCATGGGCTTGGGGTGCCACCGCCGAAAGATACAGTTGTTGGCCAGGTGATTTCTCCGGTTCCTGGTATGGATTATTGTGCATCCATACGGCACGGTCGCGATAATAGTTGATCCAGCCAATTCCAAAGTAAGCAACGATCGCCTTGACCCGGGGGTCCATTCCGAGATTCCACATAATCGTACCCCCATAGGAGTATCCTTTGGCACCGATACGACCGGCATCCACTTCTTTTTGGGCCAACAAATAGCTGAGGGCTCTGCGTTGCACCGCATTCCATAAATAATGAGAAGTCGCCTTGGGATTTGTGGTTTGGCTGCCATCAGGCATACGGTCATAGATCAGGGCATGCCCCATTTTTTTGGCTTCCATATGACCGTGGGCCAAAGCATCCGGATACTGGGTATAATCACTCCGTGTATTGATGCCGGAATAATCATGAGCCATCACCGCCCATCCATCTTTCACATATTTCATATCGATCGCGGGACCACCCATCCATCCATGAACATTCAATAACCCTGGTGCTTTTTTCGCTCCCTCCTTGACTGCATACTTGCAAAACACCCGTACCTCTTCGCCGTTCACATAGGCACTGATGTAGGATTCCTTTGAAAAGATGCCGTCTTTGGTTTCCTGCCTGACAATCTCCTCCTTAAAATCCCCCAGATCCGGATCGTAATCCTTCCATACTTCTGGGGGAGTAAGCAAAGGAGCTGCCTGAGCAATCGTCAGGAAGATACCTTGTAGATAAAGATATTGAAGCAAAATGAATAATTTTCTGTTTATCATTTTTATTAAAATGGGAAGGGAAAGGCTTACGAACTCTTAAAGAAGGAGTTTCTTTAAGAAGTCCTGCCGGGAAACTGTAGGCTGGGGCCGGTCTTTTTCCCAGTATTGCAAGTGACATTCCACGCCGATCTTTTGGCAGGCTTCCAACATGATCTCTCCGAAGATCGGACTGTGTATGCCATTGGATCCACTGGTGGTGGGAAACTCGCGGTTCACATTGTAAAAAAGATGCAGGGGTGGATCATCCTGGGTGAGGTGAGTAATTGGAGAACATTTCAGGGCAAGTTCTTTGTACTTCCCCCAGTTATTCATCATTTCCTCAGCTGTCTCTGCAGCGAATGGTTTGTAGGGCATGGGATTTCCGAATGTTTTCTCCCCAATTCTTTCCTTGATTACAAAGGGGTTCATGGTGGTCTGGGCTCCCGCCACCTGGGCCCCGGCGATTCGGGAAGAGAAGCGTTTAACCGGGTCCGAGTTTTGAGGGTCCGCAATGTCATCGTGCAACGCAATCAATAAACTGGAACATCCACCGGCGGATCCCCCGGTTGCCACAATACGACTGGAGTCAATCTTCCATTCCACCGCTTTAAAACGGAGAAACTGAACCGCCCGCAGGGCAGAATTCAACATCGCAGGCTGGAGTGCTCCTTCATTGACCAACGGATAACTGATCGAGGCGATATGATAGCCTTGTTTCAATTGATGGGGCCGGAGGACTTCATCTTTTTTACCCCCCATCCATCCGCCTCCGTGAATTTGCAGTAAAATCCCAACTGGTTTATCGGAGTCAAACTGCCAGAAATTGATCAGCTCTTTAGGGTGTGACCCATATTTTATATCTCGATGAGTAGGTGGAAGCTCGTTGGATTTATAAACTCTTGCTTGTTTTCCCTGAGCCAAAAAGGCGAAGCTACAAAAGGCTAAAACCTGAAACACTTTCAAAGTTTTACT
>JGI20157J14317_10003597_pt1 | contig 12334 bp, 13 predicted proteins | sample COG_07_FD_14317 | JGI IMG/M metagenome (IMG submission 14317)
AGCAACCCAACGATTGCTAAAAAATACATTGATTGTTCTATTACAGCTTTAAATATATAAAATTTTGCAAAAAAGCCTGCCAATGGTGGAATACCTGCTAATGAAAATAATATGATAAGTAAAGATAATGATAAGACTGGATGATTTTTTGATAAACCTGATAAATCATCAATAGTTTCAAAGTATTCATCGTTTCGCTTAAGCATTAATAAACAGCTAAAAAATGCTAAATTCATAACTAAATAAATGCTTATATAAACAATTGAACTTTGAATTCCTTCGTTAGAACCTACTGATAATCCTGCAAGAGCATATCCCATATGACCAATTGAACTATAGGCAATAAGTCTTTTAAGATTACTTTGACCTATCGCTGCAATGGCTCCAAAAATCATAGAGGCGATAGATAAAAAAATTAATATAGGTTGCCATTGTTCAATCATGCTTACAAAAGGTACATATAAAAATCTTATAAATACTGTAAGTGCAGCAACTTTTGGTACTAGTGCAAAAAATAATGTTACTGCTGTAGGAGAACCTTCATACACATCAGGAGCCCACATATGGAATGGGACTGCTGATATCTTAAAAGCTAACCCAACTAAAATAAAAACAATTCCAAAAGTTAATCCATAATTATCTGAGTTCATTGAATTATTTATAATTTCAAAGTTTGTAGACCCTGAGAAGCCATAAATTAGAGAGCATCCATAAAGCAATAAACCTGATGATAAGGCACTTAGAACAAAGTATTTAAGTCCAGACTCTGATGATTTTAATTGATCTCTATTGAATGAAGCTAAAACATATAAAGCTAATGACTGAAGTTCTAGACCAATATAAAACACCATAAGATCATTAGAACTAATCATCACCATCATTCCTAGTACTGAGGATAGTATTAAAATTGGGTATTCTATTAAAAAAATCTTAAATATTTTTAGATATCTAGTTGATATAGATAAAACAAATGCTGTGGCTATGATTGTAAGAATTTTCATATATGATGAAAGTTTATCGACAACATAACTGTCATTAAACAACATAATATTTTGATTTAATGACTCATTAAAAATCAACACACCAGTAATTAATAAAGAAGCTAAAGCACAATAATGAACAATAATTGAACTATTCTTTTTAAATACTCCAAGAAGAAGTAAAAACATTATTGATAGTGAAATAAAAATTTCTGGTAAAATGGAAGCTATATTGTTCATTAGTTATTTACCTCTGCAATAATATTATTTAAATTAAAATTATACATCTCAATTAAATCTTTTACTGAAACTTCTATTGTATTGATAATTGGTTCCGGATAAAAACCAAAGAACAATACTGGAATTGCTAAAGACCATAATATTAGCTTNTCTGAATTATCNAGNTCAGTCATTTTTAAAAGATCTTTGTTTACAATTTTACCAAAAACAACNCTTCTATATAACCAGAGCATATAGGCTGCACCAAAAATAACTCCCAAGCTAGCTATAACNGCAACTAANAAATTGTCTTTAAAGGCTCCCATTAGTATTAAGAACTCTCCAATAAAACCACTTGTACCAGGCAAACCTAAAGCTGCTAAAGTAAAAAGCATAAATAATATTGAATACTTTGGTATAACAGATACTAATCCACCATAAGTTGCTATTAATCTTGAATGCATACGGTCATAAATAATTCCGACGCATAAAAATAATGCTGCAGAAACTAGTCCATGACTAATCATTTGAAATATACTTCCTTCGATACCTTGCTGAGTAATTGTAAATATACCTAAAGTAACAAAACCCATATGAGCAACAGAAGAATATGCTATTAATTTCTTCATATCTTCTTGCATTAATGCAACTAAAGATGTGTAGACAATAGCAATTAAACTTAAAATATAAACTAGAGGTGTAAATAATTCAGAAGCTATAGGAAAAAGTCCTAAAGAAAATCTTATAAAACCATATCCAGCCATTTTTAGTAATATAGCAGCAAGTAAAACAGATCCTGCTGTTGGAGCTTCTACGTGGGCATCTGGTAGCCAAGTATGTACTGGCCACATTGGTGTTTTAACAGCAAATGAACTAAAGAAAGCAAGCCATAATAAATTTTGATATTTGCTATCTATTCCAAGTTCATAAAGTTGAGTAATATCAGTTGTTCCAGATATCCAGTAAATTGAAATTATAGCTATTAACATTAATACAGAACCAAGAAGTGTGTATAAGAAAAATTTGAATGCTGAATAAACTCTTCTTGTGCCACCCCAAATTCCAATTATTAAAAACATGGGGATTAAACCAGCTTCAAAAAATAAATAAAATATTACTAGATCTAATGAACAAAAAACACCGATCATTAAACTTTCCATCACCAAAATTGCAATCAAAAAATCTCTTAATCTATATTTAACAGAATTGTTGACTGATATAATGCAAAGAGGAGTTATGAATGAAGTTAAAACAACAAACAATATTGATATACCATCAACACCTATTTTATAATTAATGAAACCTTTTAACCACTCTCTATCTTCAACAAATTGAAAGCTCGATGTAGTTGGATCAAATTGATACCAAAGATAAATTGAAATTAAAAAATTAACAAAAGATGTAAATAAAGCAACATACTTTCCTGTATTTGAATTTTTATCTTTTGAAAAAAGTAAAAACAAAGAACCAATTACTGGAAGTAAAATTAACGATGATAGAATTGGAAAATTCATTAGTTTAAAATTAAAAAAGTTAATAATGCAGAAAATCCTAATAATATCATGAAAGCATACTGATAAATAAATCCACTTTGAAATTTACTGGCTCGTAATGATAAATTTTTAATCAGTAAAGAAACTCCATCTGGACCAAATTTATCAATCACCTTAACATCAATTATTTTCCAAAAAAATAAACCAATTTTTTTTGAAGATTGAATAAACAAAACATTATAAAGTTCATCAAAATACCATTTATTTATTAAAAAATTATATAGGGGTTTATTGGATTGAACGATACGATTTGGTATATCTTTATTCTTAACAAACAAGTAATAAGCAAGTGGTATAGATATCAATACTAAAATTGGAGTAGTTAAAAGAAACCATAATGGTGGATGCTCTGTGCTCAAAGGATTTAAAAATTTTATCGAATTTCCCCAAAAAACATTTTGCTCACCGTGACCAATGAATAAATCTTTAAATAAAAAACCAGCAAATATTGCACCAATTGCAAGCACAAATAAAGGTATAAGCATTACCAAAGGTGACTCGTGCATTTCATTAATATCAATTTTTCTATTATTGTATTCGCCATGAAATGTTTTAAATATTAATCTCCAAGAATAAATTGAGGTTAAAACAGCAGTAAAAATACCAATTCCAGCTGCATAATATCCTGTCGTGTTACCTTTAAGATATGCAAATTCTATAATTGCATCTTTTGAGTAAAAGCCTGACAAAAAAGGAAATCCTGTAAGCGCTAAAGTGCCAATAATCATAAAGATATATGTGTAAGGTAACTTTTTATATACAGCACCCATTTGGTTGATATCTTGTTCATCTTTGAATGAATGAATAACTGAGCCTGAACCTAAAAAAAGTAATGCTTTAAAAAAGGCATGAGTGAAAAGGTGAAACATTGCAACATTATATGCGCCCACACCAGCAGCAAAAAACATATAGCCTAATTGACTACACGTAGAGTAAGCAATGATTTTTTTAATATCAGTTTGAACTAAAGCAATAGTTGCAGCAAAAAATGCCGTAGTCATTCCCACTATTGTAATTATATTAAGTGTTAAAGGTGAATATTCAAAAATTGGAGAACATCTAACTACTAAAAAAACTCCAGCTGTAACCATAGTTGCAGCATGTATTAAAGCTGATACAGGGGTCGGTCCCTCCATCGCATCAGGCAACCATGTATGTAGAAATATTTGTGCTGACTTACCCATTGCACCAATAAATAAAAGAATACAAATAAGATCAACAGCATCTATGTTCATACCCAAAAAAAATAATTTTTTATCAACAACTTGAGGAATCTGACTAAATACTTCATTATAATTTACCGTACCAAATAAATAGAAAATTAAAAATATTCCTAAAGCGAAGCCAAAATCACCTACTCTATTTACCACAAAAGCTTTGATTGCTGCCGCATTAGCAGAGTCTTTTTTAAACCAAAAACCAATTAAAAAATAAGAGCAAAGACCTACTCCCTCCCAGCCAAAAAATAATTGAAGAAAATTATCTGAAGTAACCAACGTAAGCATTGAAAAAGTAAAGAGTGATAAGTATGCCATAAATCTAGGTTTGTGAGGATCATGAGACATATATCCTATCGAATAAATATGCACCAAAGCAGAAACTAAAGTCACAACAACTAACATCACTGAAGATAAAGCATCTACTTTTATGGACCAGTTAACATCTAAACTTCCAGAGTTAATCCATGTGGCAACGACTACGTTATTTTCATAGTCATTAACAATGACATTATAAAATATTAGTAAAGAGATTATTGCAGAAATTGAGACAAAAACACTTGTGATAATTTCACAATTTCTGTCACCCAAATATTTACCGAAAAAACCTGAAATAATTGACGCTAGTAAAGGAAGAAATAATAATGCAATTTCCATATTATCCTTTCAGGCTATCAATATTTTCAACATCTATAGTTGAAGAATTTCGATAATAAACAACAATTATTGCCAAACCTATTGCTGCTTCAGCGGCTGCTACTGTTAAAATAAATAATGTAAAAATTTGTCCAGATATGTCATTTAAAAATATAGAAAATGAAACAAGGTTTATATTTACAGATAGCAATATAAGCTCAATACTCATCAATATTACAATAATATTTTTTCTATTTAAAAATAATCCAACTATGCCAATGGTAAATATTATTGCAGCCAAGGTTAAATAATGACCTAATCCAATACTAATCATCTGCCTTTACTCCTTCATTAATTTTGACATCAANTATCTCAACACTATCTGATCTTTCTCTAGTAATTTGATTAAAATATCCTTGCCTTTTAACTCCAGATCTTCTTCTGTAAGTTAGAACTATTGCACCAATCATTGCTACAAGCAAAATCATGCCGCTAAGTTGAAATATATGTATATAGTCAGTATAAAGTACATAACCTATAGAGTGTGTATTGCTGATATCTTGATCTATAGGTAAGGACATAGCAGAAACAACATCTGGTTTATACTTCCAGCCACCTATAACTATAATTAATTCAAAAAATATAATGACACTTACTATTAACCCTATTGGAATATGTTTTGAGCTTTCTTTAGCAGAAAACCATTGATTTTTTTGTTGAGCAACATTGAGCATCATAACAACAAATAAAAATAGAACAGCAACGGCACCAACATAAACAATTAGCATAATCATGCCTAAAAATTCTGCACCTATCATGATAAATAAACATGAAATACTTATAAAATCTAAAATTAGAAAAAAAACAGAATGAACAGTATTCTTAGAAACGGTTACCATGATGGCCGAAACTATTGCTATAAATGCAAATATATAAAAAAAAATTGCGTGCGCTAACATAATTATCTATAGGGATTATCAGCTTTAATATTTGCTGCCAAAATATTCTCCCACCTGTCTCCATTATCTAATAATTTTTCTTTGTTGTAATAAAGTTCTTCTCTTGTTTCGGTAGAAAATTCAAAGTTTGGACCTTGAACGATTGCATCTACGGGACAAGATTCTTCACAAAGACCACAGTAAATGCATTTCATCATATCAATGTCATATCGTGTAGTTTTTCTGCTACCATCTTCTCTTTCAGAGGATTCAATAGTAATAGCTTGAGCAGGACAAACAGCCTCACATAATTTACAAGCTATACATCTTTCTTCACCATTGGGATATCTTCTTAAAGCGTGCTCACCTCTATAACGAGGAGAAATTTTTCCTTTTTCAAAAGGATAATTAATTGTTTTTTTTGATTTAAAAATTTCTTTTAAAGCAATTATTAACCCTCCTAAGAAGTCTAATAAAAAAATTGTTTTAAATATTCTAGATATTTTCATAATTAGTTTGTTGGTAATAAATTGAAGTAAAATAAATAGCTAGCAGTTAAAACTACCCAAGTTAGTGACATTGGAAGAAATACTTTCCATCCTAAACGCATTAATTGATCATATCTATATCTAGGAACAATAGCTTTTACCAATGCAAATAAAATAAATAATAACAAAATTTTTATTATCAACCAAATTGCACCTGGAATTAAGTTAAATGGATAAAGCTCAATTGGAGAAAGCCATCCTCCTAAAAAAAGAATAGAACCCATGGCACACATTAAAAGAATATTTGCGTACTCACCCAGCCAAAACATTGCATACATCATTCCCGAGTATTCTGTTTGATATCCGGCAACCAATTCTGCTTCTGCCTCAGGTAAGTCAAAAGGTGGTCTATTTGTTTCTGCTAATGCTGAAATAAAGAAAATTACAAACATTGGAAACAAAGGTATTACAAACCATAGATTTTCTTGAGCCATTACAATGTCGTTTAAGTTTAACGAGCCAACACATAACAAAACATTTATAATAATAACACCAATAGAAACCTCGTATGAAACCATTTGTGCTGCTGATCTAATCGCTCCTAAAAAAGGATATTTTGAATTAGAGGCCCATCCTCCCATAATAATTCCATAGACGCCTAAGGATGAAACAGCAAAGAGATACAAAATTCCAACATTAATATCTGCTAAAACTTGTGTTGCACTAAAAGGTATAACAGCCCATGAAATTAATGCTAATGTCATAGTTACGATTGGGGCTAAAATAAAAATTACTTTATTAGAGCTTGAGGGAATAATAACTTCTTTAAAAATGTACTTTAACGCATCAGCTAAAGACTGTAATAAACCAAAAGGTCCCACAACATTTGGTCCTTGTCTTTTTTGAACAAAAGCCCATATACGACGATCTAACCAAACTATCATAGCTACAGAAACCAAGACCGGAACTAATAAAAATAATATTTTATAAGTTTCAGAAAGAATTATATTTAAATATTCCATGTTTATCCTTCTGTTCCTGTAGATTTGAAATTAGTTTTAGCAGATTTGCATTCAAACATGGTCTTGGATGCTCTAGCTATAACATTAGAATAATAGTAGTCTTCATTAGTAATCTTTAAAATTTCATTTTCAAATATTAAATCTTTAAATTCAGTTGAAATAACTAAATTATCTTTTTCTATATAAAGATTTAGATAATTAAGCATGCTACTATCAAGTTCATCTTTATCATTGAATAATTTTCTATGATTCATAGCTTCAGCTAACTCATTAATTATTAACCAATCTTCTTTTGCTTCTTCAGGTGGATAAGAAGCCTTATAGGCTTTTTGTAGTTTTCCCTCTAAGTTTGTAAAATAACCATTCTGCTCTGTATAAGCGGCACCTGGCAGTATAATATCAGCAATTTCTGCACCTTTGTCACCATGACTACCTTGATAAATAATAAACTCATTCTTTTTTTTAAATTGAAAACTATCTAGACCTAATAAATAAACAATTTCAAATTTATTGTTATTTAGATCTTCTAAAACTTTGTTTGAACCATCAGTAGTTTTATATAATCCTAAATCTAAACTTCCAACTGTTGAGGCATTATCCGAAATNANATTNAGCGAATTCCATTCATTGGAAATCTTATTATTCTTATTTAAAAAATTCTTCATAGTCTCGAATATATATTTTGCAGATTTTGATTTAAAAGCAGATTGACCAAATACAATTAAAGGTTTTTTAGCTTCTTTTATTAACTTTGAGATTTTATGACTATCCTCTGAAATTTCTTTAATATTATTAATTTTACCATCAAGAAACTCGTAAGGGTATGTAAGGTCTCCAACATTATTTAAAGAAATAATTTTTGTTTTATTTTGGACATAAGATTTCCTAATACGTGCATTTAAAATAGTAGCTTCNTATCTAGGATTAGTTCCAATCAGAAAAATAAAATCTGATTCCTCTACCCCATTTATTGTTGAATTGAATAAATAATTTTCTCTTTTCTCTGCATTTAAATAAGTATGATCATTTCTAGACTCAACATTTTGTGAACCAAGTGTCTTATTAAAGAATTCTTTAAATATATATAAGTGTTTCCATATTTACTAAATCACCTGTTAAGCCACAAATTTTATTTTTATCTGTATTATTAAATTTTGATTTAATTATATTAAAAACTTCATCCCAAGATGCTTTTTCAAATTTATTATTATACTTTACATAAGGTGTATCTAAACGCTGATTTAATAAACCATCACAAGCATATCTACTTTTATCAGATATCCACTCTTCATTAATGTTTTCATTAATTCTTGGAAGAATTCTTTTTACTTCCCATCCATAAGTATCAACTCTAATATTGGAGCCAATTGCATCCATTACATCTATGGACTCTGTTTTCTTTAATTCCCAAGGACGAGCTTCAAAAACATAAGGTTTTGATGTAAGTGCACCAACAGGACATAAATCAACAACATTAGCTGACAGCTCAGATTGCATAGATTTTTCGAGATAGGTTGTAATTTGCATATCTTCTCCTCTGCCTATTGCTCCTAATTCTGGTACTCCTGCAATTTCAGTTGCAAATCGAACACATCTAGTGCAATGAATGCATCTAGTCATTTGTGTTTTAATTAATGGTCCCATATTTTTTTCTGGAACTTGTCTTTTATTTTCGTTGAATCTTGACTTGTCTACTCCGTAGAACATTGATTGATCTTGAAGATCACATTCTCCACCTTGATCACAAACTGGACAATCTAAAGGATGGTTAGCTAATAAAAACTCCATAACACCTTTTCTAGCTTTTTCTACAAAAGGAGTGTTGGTTTTAATATTCATTCCTTCTGCTGCTGGCATTGCGCAAGACGCAACTGGTTTAGGTGATTTTTCCATTTCAACAAGACACATTCTGCAATTTCCAGCGATTGATAATTTTTCGTGGTAACAAAATCTTGGAATTTCAACTCCAGCTTTCTCACAAGCCTGCAAAACTGTTAAACCTTCTTCAACCTCAACATCTATATTATTAACTTTTAATTTAAGCATTTTTTTTATCCATTAAATGTTGATCCACCAAATATGGAATATCTTTTTTCTTTTTAATTGAGGGATCAAAATTATTTCTTTGCTCTATTTCTTTTTTAAAATGTCGCAACAATCCTTGCACTGGCCATGAAGAACCCTCACCAAAAGCACATATTGTGTGACCTGCTATTTGGTTAGTAACATCTCCCAACATATCAACCTCTTCTCTTGAAGCTTCACCTTTTGCCATTCTTTCAAGCATTCTCCACATCCATCCAGAACCTTCTCTGCAAGGTGTACATTGACCACAGCTTTCATGTTTATAAAATCTAGCAATTCTTGCCATACATTTAATGATATCTTGATCTTTATTTATAACAACTATACCAGCAGTACCTAAGCCACTTTTTTCAGCAACTAAAGAGTCAAAATCCATTGTTAAAGTTTCACAAGTTTTTTGAGGTATCAATGGCATTGAAGATCCACCAGGTATTACTGCTAATAAATTATTCCATCCTCCCACTACTCCTCCTGCATGAACTTCAATTAATTCTTTTAGAGGGATACTCATTTCCTCTTCTACATTACATGGTTTATTAACATTACCTGAAATACAAAAAATTTTAGTTCCTGTATTTTTAGCTTTGCCTAGAGATGAAAACCATTTTCCTCCTCTTTTTAAAATTGTTGGAACAACTGCTATTGTTTCAACATTATTAATTATTGTCGGACAACCATATAGACCTATAAGAGCTGGAAATGGTGGTTTCAATCTTGGTTGGCCCTTTTTACCTTCAATACTCTCAAGTAATGCAGTTTCTTCACCACAAATGTAAGCACCAGCTCCGTAGTGAATATAAATGTCTAAATCCCAACCAGTACCAGCTGCATTTTTGCCAATTAAATTTTTTTCATAAGCTTCATTAATTGCTGTTTGAAGTTTTTGACCATCTACAAAATACTCGCCTCTAATATAAATATAACAAACGTGTGCCTGGACAGCATATGCTGCAATCAAACAACCCTCTATTAACTTGTGAGGTTCAAATCTTAAAATATCTCTATCTTTGCACGTACCTGGTTCAGACTCGTCACCATTAATTACCAAATAATGTGGTCTGGAACCTAACTCTTTTGGAGCAAAAGACCACTTTAAACCAGTTGGAAATCCAGCGCCTCCTCTTCCTCTCAGCTCTGAGGTTTTAACTTCATTAATAATCCATTCTCTTCCTTTTTTTATTAAATCTGTAGTACCTACCCAATCACCTCTTTTTTTTGAAGAATCGTAATCAGATCCTCTATCGTTATATAAATTCTGAAATATTCTATCTTCGTCTTTAAGCATTTTTTAAATCTAAAAGTGTTTTTCTATTATCTTCTGGTTCATTATTAATTCTGCCTCTGTAAGAACCTGGTTTTGGTGTTTTGTCATTTAATATATCATCCAGAATTTTTAAGGTTTTTTCTTTATCGAGATCTTCATAATAATCATCATTAATTTGCATCATTGGTGCGTTAACACAAGCTCCCAAGCATTCAACTTCCATCCAAGAACACATTTTATTTTGAGACAATTCATTTTCATTTTCAGAGATTTTTTCCTTACAAGCTTCAACTAATTTATATGCTCCTCTAATCATACAGGGTGTTGTAGTGCAAACTTGTACAAAATGTTTACCTACAGGAGAAAGATTATACATTGTATAAAATGTAGCAACTTCATAAACCTTTATATAAGGCATGTCTAAAAATTTACCTATATATTTCATAGCTGCTAATGGAATCCAATTTTCATTTTGTTTTTGAGCAATATATAATAATGCCATTACTGCACTTTGCTGCTTACCATCGGGATAGTTAGAAATAATTTCTTTTGCAGCAGCTAAGCTATCTTGATTGAATTCAAAACTCTCTGGTTGATCTTTAGCAGGTTTTCTTAAACTCATTATCTGTCTACCTCACCAAAAACTATATCTAAAGAACCTAATACTGCTGGTACATCAGCTAACATATGACCTTTAATTAAGTAATCCATCGCTTGTAAATGAGAAAAACCAGGGGCTCTAATTTTGCATTTATAAGGTTTACTTGAACCGTCAGAAATTAAATAAACACCAAATTCTCCTTTTGGTGCTTCAACTGCAGTATAAATTTCATCATTAGTTACACGATAACCCTCTGTAAAAAGTTTAAAGTGGTGAATTAAAGCCTCCATGGACTCTTTTATATCTTTTTTTGGTGGGGGGCTAATTTTTCCATCTAAGGATTTAATTGGCTCCTCTTGTCATTTTTGCTAAACATTGTTTTATTATAGAAACACTTTCTCTCATCTCTTCAATTCTACATAGATACCTATCATAACAATCACCATTTTTTCCAACTGGTATTTTAAATTCAATTTGATCATAACAATCATAAGGTTGTGATTTCCTTAAATCCCACGGCACACCAGATCCTCTTATCATCACACCACTAAAAGAATAATCTAACGCATCTTCTTTAGTAACAATTCCTATGTCTACATTTCTTTGTTTAAATATTCTATTATCAGTTAATAGAGTTTCAAGATCATCAATTATTTTTGGAAAGGTTTCACAAAATTTTGTCAATATCGTCTTCAAGCCCCATTGGTAGATCTTGATGAACACCGCCTGCTCTAAAATAATTAGCATGCAGCCTTGATCCAGATGCTCTTTCATAAAAAGTCATAAGTGTTTCACGTTCTTCAAATCCCCACAACGATGGTGTTAATGCCCCAACATCTAAAGCTTGTGTAGTTACATTTAATATATGACTTAAAATTCTTCCAATTTCACAAAACATTACTCTTATAAATTGAGCCCTAATTGGAACATCAATACTTAAGATTTTTTCAATTGCCAAAGCAAATGCGTGTTCTTGATTCATAGGAGCCACATAATCCAACCTATCAAAATAAGGTACAGCTTGCATATAAGTCTTGTTTTCTATTAATTTTTCTGTTCCACGATGTAATAATCCAATGTGAGGATCAGCTTTCTCAACCACTTCACCATCTAATTCCAAAATTAACCTTAAGACACCATGAGCAGCAGGATGCTGAGGACCAAAGTTAAGATTTAATGTTTTAGTTTTTTTTGTCATTTTCTTGATCTGTCTGTTTCTTAATATACTTTGTTCCTTCCCATGGACTCTCATAATCAAAATTTCTATAGTTTTGTTCTAATTTAACTGGTTCACTAATAACTTTTTTTTGATCTTCGCTATATCTAACCTC
>JGI20157J14317_10003598_pt1 | contig 12330 bp, 9 predicted proteins | sample COG_07_FD_14317 | JGI IMG/M metagenome (IMG submission 14317)
TGATGAACGTAAAAACTGCAAAAACCAAGCCCAAGGACAGCATGGCCCGCAGCGCCATCCACGGTCCAAGGCCACTGACTCGCAAGATGGTGAACTCCGAGCTTTGCGCCAGACGCGTAAGGACCAAAATAGTACCGATGAGTACACAGATAGGCATCAGTTGATAGAGACGCCACGGCAGGCCTAACGCCACGGCGTACAGCGCCGTTAGCAGCGTAAACGGCTCGTTGGTGTCTAGTGGGTTTAGCTTGCCAATCGAGGGCAGTTGGTCTACCAGGTCGAAAAAAGAGAACAGTCCCAAAAAACCCAGGGCGATGAAGGTCACGGCCGTGAAAATCTCTTTGTACAAGATGACGCGTAGGGTCTTCATGCGGTGGTTTTTCCGGCCGTGCGTGGCGAAATCAGTGCCTTTAAGACGTCCCAGAGCGCAATTTGGCGGTGCCGCTTGTACAGCCAAAGAAGTGCCAGAGAAAATGCACCGCCGTGCAGTGCAAGCATCATGGGAACGAAGTCGACCTTTTGAAAACTGATCCAACTGCTGCTGACGGTATGGAGGTTGAAATAAATGATCGCCGTTAGCATCGCCATTAACAGCGGACTACCGCCTTTGCCTCGGGTGTTTTGCTTGGCAACGGCCAGCCCCAGCAAGACAAAATTGAACGCCATAAATGCCATCCCAAGACGCCATGCGAGCTCGCCTTGGGCAGGGGTGTCCCAGCGCTTGAGAAGCGTCTGCGTCGTGGCACTTTTGAGAGTAGTCCGAGCCGATGGCAATGGGTTCTTTGACTAAGTTACCTTGGCGTTCGAAGATGGTTACCGTTTGTTGTTGTCCGTCGGCGCTAAGCCGCACCTGCTGACCGTTGTTTAACTCCATGAACTGCCCCTCGGGCTTATCCACTACTTGGCCATCCTTGGCGGAGATGACCGATGTGCCGCGTGCATTTTTACTGGAAATAAATATATCGTTACCCGTTTGCCCCGTATCGCTGGTCTTGTCCATGAAGAAGACAAGGTCGCCGCTTGCTGACTCCTTGAACTCGCCGGGTGCGACGCGGTCAATGTTTCCCCGCGCTTCGAATTGACCTTTTAATGTGTCAAGTTGGGCGTTATGCCATGACCAAGCCCATATTTGTAGGGCCAGTATCGCTATTAGGATGGGCCACGCGAATCGAAAAGCAGGCGCTATAAATTGGAAAATCCCTGCGCCACTGTTGAACCAAATAACCATTTCACTGTCGCGGTACATACGCGACATGGTGGAGACCACCGCGATAAATAAAGCGACGGACAAAATAAGCGGCATTCTGCCCAGTGCGCTGTAGGCGAGCGCAAGGGTTAAGGACTCTGGGTCGAGCTCACCTTCTGAGGCTAAACCCAGCGTGCGGATGAGCATCAGCGTCATGACAATGGTGAATAAAACCACCCAGCTTGTCCAAAAGCTACGCGCTAAGTCTTTTCTGATGGAGGAATGGAATAACATCTAGGGGTCTATACACAATAGGTGGATTATGAACGTTGAACTCAAAACCCTTTCATTCGACAAAGCTTGTCAGAAGCGCTGTGATGCATTGATTATCCTGCTTCCCAAGGATACGCGCGCGCCTTCCAAAGGAACCGCTGTAACGCAGTGGATTGCGCAAGCCCAACACAAGGGTGCGCTAAGTGGTGGCGCAAACAACACAATTACGGCTTACGGAGACCCTCGGTTTAACGCCCAACTGGTTCATGTGGTCGCCGTAGATGCCCATGCTCCGGACGAGGTACAGGCCGCACTGGTTGCTGCCGTGCGTGCGGTGAGTGGGCAAGCCCAATCGGTGGTGGTTGCCTTGCACCCGCTTGAAGCCGGCTTTGAGGCGTCATCTGACAATGGTGTGGACTGGATGCACCTGCTGGTGAGCTCGGTGGGTGAGGCGACCTACCAATACAGCACCAGTAAGGCCAAGACCGCGCGCAAGGCTTGGACGGGCATGGTGACCTTTGCTGTGACGCAATCGGGTGCGGTGAAGTCGACGTTCGAGCGCGCTTGCGCGGTGGTGTCTGGAATGAATTTGGCCAAAGAGTGGGCAAATCGGCCTGCAAACCTAGCCACGCCCACGATGCTGGGTGAGGAGGCCAAGCGCCTGGCTAAGTTCAAGGGCATGCGGGTTGAGGTGATGGGGCCACGCGAAGTAGCGCGCCTCAAGATGGGCGCCTTCATGGCCGTCGCGCAAGGCTCTGTCCAGCCTCTGCGGTTCATTGTTGTTCGTTATCAGGGCGGGCCGGCGGATCAGGCCCCAGTGGTGTTGGTTGGCAAGGGCATCACGTTTGACACGGGCGGCATTTCCCTGAAGCCAGGCGGCGACATGGATGAGATGAAGTACGACATGGGCGGTGCCGCGAGTGTGCTGGGTGCGATGCACGCGATTGGGCAGTTACAACCGGCGACCAACGTAGTGGCATTGATCCCGAGTTGCGAAAACATGCCAGATGCCGCTGCGGTAAAGCCCGGTGATGTGGTCACCAGCATGAGTGGCCAAACCATAGAAATTCTAAATACCGATGCTGAGGGGCGCCTGATATTGTGTGACGCCTTGACGTATGCCAAGCGTTTCAAGCCCGCCCATGTGGTGGATATTGCAACGCTTACAGGGGCCTGTGTGATAGCACTGGGACATGTGCGCACGGGTATGTTCTCGGCGGATGATGCGCTTGCGCAGTCGTTGAGCGACGCGGGTGAACAGACGCGCGATTTGTGCTGGCGTATGCCGCTTGATGCCGCTTATGGACGGTCATTGAAGTCAAATTTCGCAGACATACCGAACATCGGCGGTGGGCGTGCCGGCGGTTCAATTACGGCCGCGAAGTTTCTGGAAAAATTCACGGAGTCGTTTAAGTGGGCGCACTTGGATATCGCGGGAACCGCGTGGATCAGTGGCGCGGCAAAGGGTGCCACCGGGCGCCCGGTACCGTTGCTGGTCCACCACGTGCTGAACAACGCGGCAAAAGGCCGTCGGGGTTCGCGGCGTTAAGCGGGTTGCGCCATGTCTAGTTTGGTAGCGGTTGCCTTCCATACCGGCGTGGCGGACGCGGTGGTGCACCTGCGCCGCTTGGTGGCGAAAGCGCTCAAGCTGGGCGAACCCATGGTGGTGATCTGCGACCCGGCCGAATTGGATGCAACGGATTTGGCGCTATGGTCTGAGCGAAGCACATTTGCGGTGCATTGCCGCTACGACGCGCCGGCGGCGGTGCTCAATCGGACGCCCGTGGTGTTGGCAACCGAGGTATCGCAGGTAACGACGCGGGCGCGTTTGGTGAATATCAGCGGCCAATGGGTGGCAGACTGCGAGACGTTTGCCCGTGTCGTTGAAGTGGTNACGCCCAGTGGTGCGGCGGCTGCGCGTGACCGTTGGAAGCGTTACGCCCAATTGGGTGCCGAGCTGTCAAATACGGGATTCGGCACTTAAGCCGCTCGCTAGGGATTCAGGGTAAACCCTTGTGTTGATACCCGCGTCGACGCTCGCCCGTGCAATCGCTTGGCATCTGGGTTACCGTTTTCGGCGTGGGATGGCGTTAAGCTCGTACCGAGTAGGCTACCAACACTACAATTTAACCATGTTGAATCAAGGACTTCCATGCAAATGAAGACGAAACTCGCACTGATAGCGGCGGCGGCTCTGGCCCTCGTCGCTTGTAGCGACAACACCGGCGAAGCATCGAGTGACGATATGCTGATTGTCAAAATCGGCCACGTCGCTCCAACCAGCGGTGCCATTGTCCACTTGGGTAAAGACAATGAAAACGGTGCGCGTATGGCGATTGAGGAGCTGAACGCATCGGGCATGACGATTGGCGGCAAGCCAGTCACCTTTGAGCTATTGGTTGAAGACGATGCCGCTGATCTCAGAATGGGTACAGCGGCCGCGCAGCGGTTGGTTGACGCAAAAGTTAATGGGGTGGTTGGTCACTTGAACTCCGTCACCACCATTCGCGCGTCATCTATTTACCATAACGCGCGTTTGCCGCAAATTTCTCCATCAGCGACCAACCCCACGTACACACGCCAGGGTTTTGACACGACCTTCCGCTTAGTGGCTGACGATGCCCAGTTGGGCGCCACTTTGGGGCGTTACGCGATTGAAACCCTCAAGGGTAAAACGGTGGCGCTAATTGACGACCGTACGGCCTATGGGCAAGGCGTTGCCGATGCATTTGAAAAGGGCGTGGCTGCGGCAGGCGGTACGTTGGTTGCGCGTGAATTTACGACCGACAAGGCGACCGACTTCACCGCGATCCTGACCGCTATCAAGGCGAAGGCGCCTGACGTCGTGTTCTTCGGCGGTATGGATGCGGTTGCGGGCCCGCTGTTGAAGCAAATGAAGCAACTAGACCTACAAGCAAAGTTCATGGGCGGTGACGGCATTTGCACCGCAGGTTTGCCCGCGTTGGCTGGTGACAGCTTGGCAGATGACATGGTCTATTGTGCGGAAGCGGGTGGTGTGGATGCGGCAGGTAAGCCTGCGATGGACAAGTTCCGCGCAGACTTCAAGGCCAAGTACGGTGATGACGTGAAGGTGTATGCACCATACGTCTACGACGCCGTGAAGTTGATGGCCGATGCGATGCAGCGTGCAGATTCAGCTGATCCAGAGAAATACCTACCCCTGTTGGCAAAGACAGCCGGTTATCAAGGCGTCACCGGCACGATTTCATTTGATGAAAAGGGCGATATCCAGAATGGTGCATTGACGGTGATGACCTACCGCGGTGGTCAACGGACCCAGTTGGCGGTTATTCGCTAGCTAGCGACGGCGCCCGCTGTGTTTAAAAAGCCACCTTCGGGTGGCTTTTTTGATGATTGGCCTTCTTACAGCACGGGTTCTGCTGTTTTGCGCCCCTAACGGCCTGTGACTGACTAAAATGACGGGTTGCACAGCTATTGCGCTGTCGCTGAACAGAATCCCCAACATGAATATGCCCATAGACGTGTCGCAATTTGAGCGACTCGCCAAGCCCATTACCAGTTACCGACCCTATTGGGCCAAGCGGTTCGGTACGGCCACATTCTTGCCGACATCGAACGAGGAAATGCTGGCATTGGGCTGGGACAGCTGCGACATCGTCATTGTGTCTGGCGATGCCTATGTGGATCATCCCAGTTTTGGTATGGCGGTAATCGGCCGGACCCTAGAGGCACAAGGGTTTCGAGTGGGCATCATTGCGCAGCCTGACTGGCAAAGTGCGGAGCCCTTTAAAGCATTGGGTAAACCCAATTTGTTTTATGGCGTCACCGCAGGGAACATGGACTCCATGATCAACCGCTACACGGCGGACCGCAAGATGCGCTCGGATGACGCGTATACGCCGGGTGGACAAGGGGGAGCGCGCCCCGATCGCGCCGCATTGGTGTACGCCCAACGTTGCCGTGAGGCCTATAAAGAGGTGCCCATTATTGTGGGCGGTATCGAGGGGTCCTTGCGCCGTATTGCGCATTACGACTATTGGCAAGACAAGGTGCGTCGCTCCATGGTGGTCGACGCCAAATGCGATCTCTTACTGTACGGCAATGCCGAGCGAGCCATCATTGAGATTGCGCACCGGTTGGGAAAAGGGGAGGCGGTACAAGACATCACGGATGTGCGTGGGACGGCATTTGTGCGGCGCGAGACGCCAGACGGTTGGTTTGAAATCGACTCCACCGACGTTGATCAACCGGGACGCGTGGACAGCCATGTGAACCCCTATCTGATGGTTTCCGAGCAAGCCGCGGCAAACGGAGCGACGTGCGCNCGTGAAGACGAGGCCGATGCCACCGCGCTTGCTGCGAACGCGGCGACAACAACGCCGGCGTTAGAGGGTGCGGCTTCGCCCGCTGCAGGGGTGGTAGTCAAGCCCCTGAACTTTGTCCCCAACCCGGCGCTGCAACGTGCGGCCGGCGGGCGCATCAAGGCGCCACCGCGTGAACGCAGCGTGATCAGGTTGCCGTCGTATGAGCAGGTCAAGCGCGACCCGGTGCTGTATGCGCACGCGAATCGTGTGCTGCACCTTGAGACCAACCCGGGTAACGCGCGTGCCTTGGTTCAGACACACGGCGAAGGCAAGACCGCACGCGATGTGTGGGTGACGGCGCCGCCGATTCCGCTGACAACGGCCGAAATGGACCACGTGTTCGATTTGCCCTACGCCCGTAGCCCGCATCCACGTTATGCTGATAAGTCGGGCGGGCATAACGGCGAGACCAAAATACCCGCTTGGGAAATGATCCGTTCTCTGTCAACATCATGCGCGGTTGCTTCGGCGGCTGCACATTTTGTTCCATTACGGAGCATGAAGGCCGTGTGATTCAAAGCCGTTCCGAGGACTCCATCATCAAAGAGGTGGAAGCGATTCGGGACAGTGTTACGGGCTTTACCGGTGTTATTTCTGATCTGGGTGGACCGACCGCCAATATGTACCGCATTGGCTGCAAAACGCCAGAGATTGAGGCGGCTTGTCGCAAACCGAGTTGTGTCTATCCGGGCATTTGTTCCAACTTAAACACCAGCCATGACCCGTTGATTAAGCTCTACCGCCGCGCGCGGGAACTGCGCGGGGTCAAGAAAATACTGATCGGTTCTGGTTTGCGATACGACCTTGCGGTTGAGTCGCCAGCGTATGTGAAAGAGTTGGTGACGCACCACGTCGGCGGCTATTTAAAAATTGCACCTGAGCATACCGAGGGGGAGCCGCTGGCGAAGATGATGAAGCCGGGCATAGGAACCTACGATCGCTTTAAGCAAATGTTTGATAAGTTCAGCGCCGAAGCTGGGAAAAAGCAGTACCTCATTCCCTACTTCATCGCCGCGCACCCGGGTACGCGTGATGAGGACATGATGAACCTCGCCGTTTGGTTAAAGCGCAATGGGTTTCGTGCCGATCAAGTGCAGACCTTTTACCCCAGCCCGATGGCGACGGCGACAGCCATGTATCACTCCGGACGAAACCCCTTGCGCAAAGTGGGGCGTCAGTCAGAAACGGTGGATGTGGTGCGTGGTGAAAAGCGTCGACGCTTGCACAAGGCATTTTTACGCTATCACGATCCAAACAACTGGCCTTTGCTGCGCGACGCGTTGAAGGCGATGGGNCGGTCAGATNTGATCGGCAATGGAAAAGTGCACCTCATACCCAGCTACCAACCACTGAGTACGGGCGAGTACGTCAGCGCGCGTCGTAAGAACAGCACGCCAGCACATGCTAAGAGCGGCACAGGCAGCAGAGGTAAAACCCAGCTGGGTAAGACCAGCGCGGTTCAACCCAGAGCGGGCCGTCTGCTTACCCAACACACGGGCCTACCGCCGCGCGCGGGTACGGGCGCGAGCAATGGCCCAACGACCGGCGCGGCGCATCTAAGACACGCAAAAATCGCAAGTAGCGTCGGGCTGTGTACCTAGCCTGACGTCAGTTGGCTAGGGTATGCAGCGGCAGATCGTTAGACGCTGCGATGGCGTCTAAGCTGGCGCGAGTGTGGCCTGCAAAAAACCGCGTGAGGCGTTTTCGCATGATGGGTGCACGCCAATCAAGCGCGCCCTCTTTGGGAGCCTTGATGGCCGCAACGTCGGCGAGCCGCTGTGCAAAATGAGGCTCTAGCGCCGCTACCGCGACTCTGCCATCCTGGCAGGCGTAAATGCGGTAACCGGCGTGCGCCCCGCCAACAACACCTTGTGGCGAGGTGAGACCCCATGATTTAGGGAGCCCTAAGAATAGCGCCGCGGTGCTGAGTGCTACTTCCCTGTGGTTACCTTTGCCCGTGCGTGTGCGCTGGATGATTGCCGCCATGGCGGCCTCAGATGCGGCCAAGGCACCGCCCATATCCGCAAAGAGGGTAGGGGGCATCTCTAGGTTTTGTGTCAACCCAGCTTCCGCCATATACGTCAGGTCATGGCCAGCAATCTCCGCCGCCTCGCCCGGCGCGCCAACAATGGCGATCTGGCAGAGGTGAGGGTAGCGTTTATGGAGTGCTGTCCAACCCAAGCCCAGCTTTCGCAAGGCGCTGGGGCGAAAGGAGGTCAGCAACACATCCGTCTGGGTCAGCGCTTTATGCAAGGTCGCCTGCCCAGCCGCTGTTTTCAAGTCAGCACTGCTCACACGCACGCCTTGGTGTAANTCCGCGTAGGCCTGTGGCAGGAAATGGCGCATGGGGTCGCCGCTAGGCGGTTCTATCTTCTGGCATCGCGCGCCGAGCTGATGTAATCGCTGCAGCGCCGCAGGTCCCGGTAAATTAAGGGAGATGCTGAGCACCCGTAGCCCTTTTAATGGGCCGGTGGGTTGAGGAGCGGGTTTAGGGGCGGATTTAGGGGAGGATTTAGCGGTTGGCATGACGCAGGTCTTTCTCGCGGTTGTTCCATGGACGCGGGTGTATGGTTATGCTTCGCTTCCCGCGTGTATCGGTCTTGATCATTACATGGGCAAACCCACATAGTTTTCCGCCAGCGACTCACTGGCCGCGCGTGAACCCACGAGATACGCGAGCTCGGCTTCTTGGACCTTCTGATTGAAGGTGCCTTCAGCGGGAAACTGGTGCATCAAACTGGTGAACCACCAAGAGAAGCGTTCTGCTTTCCAGACCCGAGACAACGATTTTTCTGAGTAGGTGTCGATACCTTGCGGGTCGCTGTCTGTGAAATATGTCTGAAACGCCTCCGCGAGGTAGCAGACGTCGGATGCCGCAAGATTCAAGCCCTTCGCGCCGGTGGGCGGAACGATATGGGCCGCGTCGCCAGCTAAAAAGAGGTGGCCGAATCGCATGGGTTCGGTGACAAAGCTTCGCAATGGTGCAATACTTTTTTCGATCGATGGTCCCGTGATGAGTCGCTCGGCGGCCTCGGGGTCCAGACGGGCGCGCAGTTCAGTCCAGAACGCGTCGTCACTCCATTGCGCTACCTTATCGGTAAGCGGGCACTGAACGTAGTAGCGGCTGCGAGTCATGCTGCGCATGGAGCACAAAGCGAATCCGCGCTCTGTGTTGGCGTAAATTAGCTCGTGTGAAACGGGCGGCACGTCGGCCAACACGCCTAGCCAACCAAAGGGGTAAATTTTCTCAAACGTCTGTAGGCTCTGGCTCGGCACGCTCGCACGACAGACCCCGTGATAGCCGTCACAGCCCGCTATAAACGTTGCCTCTATGGTTTTTTGCTCACCATTGTGGGTGAAGGTCACCTTGGGGCGCTCGCTGTCAAAGTCGCTAATTGCAACGTCTTGTGCATCGTAAAACGTCTCTAGGTTTTCTTGCGCTCGCGCGTGCATCAGGTCTTTGGTTACCTCGGTTTGACCGTAGACCATGACCCGTTTACCACCGGTCAGCGCATGCAGGTCAATGCGGTGGCGGGCGCCTTTGAACAACAACTCAAAACCGTCGTGGGGAAGGCCCTCTTCGTGCATGCGGGCATCGACACCTGCCTTTGCGAGCGCGTCTATGGTTCCTTGCTCCAACACACCTGCGCGAATGCGTCCCAGGACGTAGTCTGCGCTTTGCCGCTCAACAATCACGGCATCTACCCCCGCTTTAAAGAGCAGTTGGCCCAAGAGTAGTCCAGCAGGTCCGGCGCCAATGATGGCCACTTGTGTCTTCATAAAAATCCTTTTTTGGCTTGTGTCATCTTTTGTGACTATCATTGTCAAGCTTATAACGACAAAGCCATATGGGGGCGGTGGGCATGCGAATGTTGCGCGATAGACGCGCATTTTGCGCGATAATCGCACAAATTAGATGGGCTGTATGCTGGCGCCGGGGCAAAGCCCACCGCGTTCTGTTTCTGCACAGCCTCTTGGGACTTCCCCAAGTTATTACCGACCAAGGTCCACCACGTGCCATCCCCCCTTGCCACCAACGCCAAAGACATGGCGCCCACCGATCCCAACTTCATTGCGGGACTTGCTAAAGGCTTGGCCCTGTTAGGGGCCTTTGACACGACGCATCAACGCATGAACGCCACACAAGCAGCGAGTCGGGCCGGGCTAACCCGCGCGGCGGCACGGCGTTACCTGCTCACGCTAGAGGCCTTGGGTTATCTTGAGAGTGATGGCAGCTATTTCTGGTTGACGCCAAAGGTGATGCAATTTAGCGGCAACTACCTCGCCTCTGCCCAGCTGCCCCGCGTGGTTCAACCGTACCTAGATCAGCTTGCCGGTCAGACCGGTGGCGCATTTTCGGTCGTGGTTGCCGATGGCGGTGAAGTCGTGATCGTTGCACGTAGTCGCGCCGCCTTGGTGGGCGCGGTGCAGGCACTGCCCCCCGATAAAGCCCCATCGCCGATTGATTGGCGTAACGAGCAGGCCAGACAGATCCGCAGTGTGATGACCATGGCCCAAGGCTTGCATTTGGGCGCTCGTTTGCCTATGCATGCCACGTCAACAGGACTGGTGTTGCTGTCGCAATGGGATGAGGCTAAGCGCAGCCAGTGGTTGCACGACCACGAATTGACACGCTTAACCCCCCAGACCATTACATCGCCAACGGTTTTGACAGCGCAGCTCACCCACATTCGCCAGCAACACTGGGCTACGCCCAAGATGCACATGAGCTGGGCGTTGCCGCAATAGCGGTCCCGTTGCAACGTGGCGATGGCGATGTAGTGGCGGCGTTGAATGTGGTGATGGCCAGCGGCGGGCAGTCCTCTAGCGATGAGGCGCGGCGGATTGCACAGTGGTTGCCTTGGCTACAAGAGGCCGCTTTGCAGCTGCGCTCGGTTTTATAAAAAGAATTTACGGTTGCTGCTAATCCATTCTAAAAAATCGACCTTAAGGCGCTACAATACGAAGCTGTCGGAGCGTAGCGCAGCCTGGTAGCGCATCTGGTTTGGGACCAGAGGGTCGTAGGTTCGAATCCTATCGCTCCGACCATTGATCTAGAATTAGCCCCGTTACTGGGGCTTTTTCGTTTCACGTTCAGTACACCGTGTGCTGACGTCTCTGCCCGTAGCTCAGATGGATAGAGCAACGACCTTCTAAGTCGTGGGTCGGGGGTTCGATTCCCTCCGGGCAGGCCAATTTCTGAATCCCTCATGCCCCGTATCGCGCTCACCAACTATGCGGTGGGCACCGGAGCCGACCTAACGCGGCGCATACACGGCTAGCGTTGCCTTCACGGCGTCCAATTGGGTGGTTGTTAAGGCGCCTGCTTGCCCGAGCAAGGCGACTTGTTTTTCGGCGACACTGCGGTAAAGCGCCACATCCAAACCATGCGTTTCAAGCGCCTGTAAATGGCGCTGTATAACCCCAATGTCTGCACGCGCAACCGGGCCGGCAATGGCGTGTCCTAGTGGCGCTGCAGGGGCAGATTGGGTCGCGTTGGTGGCGTTAGTGGCCGCTGCGGCTTCTGCCGCTGCGATGGTTTTACTCGCCAACGGCAGTAGGGCGTCGAGCATGTCTTCAGACTCGATGCCCGCCAAAGCCCATAGATTTGCAGCCTCAGCCAGCATAGATATCAAGGCGCTCGCCGCATAGCCCGCTCCGGCGTGATAAAGCGCACGCTGCCCCGGGCGAATAAACAGAGGCGTTAGCCCAATGGCTCGGGCGAGGGCCGTCGCCTGTTGTTGCAAGGGCGTGATCTGAGCGTCTTCTTTTGCGCCGCGTTGCGCGGGCGCACTTGGCGCACGGGCGATCTCAATACCGACGCGTGACCCTGGCAAGGTGTCAACGGCAATGCGCGGTTGGGAGAAAATCTGCAGGGGGTGAAAACCGACCAATGCGGCCCCCGCGTTTTGGGCAGAGCGCATGGCAGTGAGCTCCGTTGCGCCACTGCAATGCACGGCAACGTGGTGATCGCGCCAAGCGATGGTGTCAGCAACGTGCGCAATGTGGTCATCGGGCACCGTCAGCCACAACCAGTCAGCCTGTAGCGCAGCCTCTGCCAGCGACAGGCGAGGGATGCCGGCCAGCAACCCATCGCCGGCAGTGTCTCTGGTGCGCTCTTTTGGTCACGCGCCACGTAGCCCACAACCGGCACACCGGCGCGCTGAAAGGCGCACGCCAAACTACGCCCCACACGCCCAGCGCCAATGAAGGCAATCCGAGGATGGGCTTGTGCAGGCACGGTTGTCAGTCGTCTAGCGCTTGACGTATTGGTCTTTGCCGAATAGGGCTTGCCGGGCCTGGTCATCTACTAAGGGCTTGCGCAGGTGCGCCAAAACGATGCCACCTCGTTTTACAGCTGGTCTCTCAGAAACCCGGTCGAACCAATCCTTAAGAGCGGGATAGTTCTTCCAATCAATCCCTTGGTTCTGCCAACTGCGCAGCCAAGGGAAGGTTGCGATGTCTGCCACGGTGTACTGTTTACCCGCGATATAAGGGTGCTTTTGAACCTGCTTGTCGAGCACA
>JGI20157J14317_10003601_pt1 | contig 12318 bp, 6 predicted proteins | sample COG_07_FD_14317 | JGI IMG/M metagenome (IMG submission 14317)
TGAAGGTTGATATCCTCGCTTTTGGCGCACATCCAGACGATATTGAATTGGGTTGTGGAGGAAGCATTGCTCTTGCCATTGCACAAGGAAAAACAGTTGGCATGGTTGATCTTACTCGTGGAGAGCTAGGAACACGTGGGTCGGCAGAAATCCGCAAGCAAGAAGCGATGAATGCAGCTGAGCTACTACAGGTGTCTTTCCGAAAAAACCTCGCCTTTCGCGATGCTTTCTTTGTCAATGATGAAGAGCACCAGCGTGCAGTCATCCAACAGATTAGAACACACCAACCCAGCATAGTTTTATGCAATGCCATTGAAGACCGTCATATTGATCACGGAAAAGGAAGTCAGTTGGTTAGCGCTGCTTGCTTTTTAGCAGGCTTGCAGAAAATTGAGACCCAAGATGAGGAAGGAAAACCGCAGCAGCCTTGGCGCCCTCAGCATGTATACCACTATATTCAATGGAAAGAAATTACGCCAGATTTTGTAGTGGATATTTCGGCACATCTTGACGCTAAAATAGCGTCTATAGAAGCCTATTCTAGCCAATTTTTCGACCCAAGCAGTAAAGAGCCCTCAACACCAATAAGTAGTAAGAATTTCATTGAAAGTGTACGTTATAGAGCACAGAATTTAGGTCGTCTCAGTAATGTAGAAGCTGCCGAAGGTTTTACCGTGGAACGTACTCCATTAATCAATGATTTTAAAAACATTCAATAATTGTTAAACTTAGTTTTGACCAGCTAAAAAAATAATGTAAATTTGCCGCATAAACGGTGGTTGTAGCTCAGTTGGTTAGAGCGCCTGATTGTGGTTCAGGAGGTCGTCGGTTCGAAACCGATCTTCCACCCTTTTCGAAGGGAGTCTTAGGACTCCCTTTTTTTATGCGCTATTTCCAACTGTTCCTGCAAAGTGGAATAAAACCCTTCCGAAGACTTAGTTATTTAACTATAGGATTAATTTGGTATAATTTCTTATATTTAATTGTTATGAAAAAACCATTTTACTTATAGCAATATTATTCCTTCTTTATTTGTGGGCTAAACTTGGTGTTGGTGTTTTTTTCAAGATAGTTGGGGAGAAGATTAGCAGTATCTGAATACTTTGTTAAGTACATATGGGATGATACTAATGGCTATTAACTGTATTTTAGAGTATTTTATTAACTAAAAGTATTTGAGGTACTCATTCAAAACCATCCCTTTTTGATGTGCAATTTGAATCAGTTCTTCTTTTACTGCATTAAGAATAACACTTGCTCTTGCGATACTGTATCTAGCAAATCCTGAAACGGTTAAACCATTAGATGCTGATACTTATTTGTACTTTTTTACTTCTGCCTCTGTGAGTCTAATTATGAATGTGTTTTGTTTTTGCTTACGTTTTTTTTTATTTTATTTTAATTTTAAAACAAAAAATCTAAATAAAATTTTAAATTTAACAATATTTAATATTTAGTAATATTAATCTAACAATAAAATTTATGATTATGGATTACAAAAAATCATCTTTAAATTTTAGCTCAAGTGTTAAAATTGGATGGAAAAACAATGTAAAAGTGACCCTTCTTTTGTTTACTTTTTTATTTGGATCGTATAATTTTACTTATGCGAACCCAAATGATAAAGAAGCTGAAGAATATCATTTAAAAAATGATTTGACGAATGCGTTTAGCAAAACTTCAACAAAAGGGATTCAATCTAAACAAGAGAATTCTGCTCAACTTACCTTGACAGGTAATGTTACAGATGACACAGGTTCTCCACTTCCTGGTGCGACTGTTATTGAAATTGGCTCTTCAAATGGGGTAATTACAGATTTCGATGGTGGGTTTACCCTGACAGTTTCTGGGCCTGAAGCAACAATTCTTGTTTCCTATTTAGGTTTTGATTCTGTTCAGATTTTAGCTTCTGATTTTGGGGACCAAACGAATATCTCCTTAACTGAATCAGCGTCAGCCCTCGATGAGATTGTCATCACAGGATATGGCAGACAAGTGAAAAGAAATATTACTGGTGCTGTCTCATCAATATCGGCTAAGCAAATAGAAGACCTTCCTTTGGCTAGTTTTGAAAATGCCATCCAAGGTCAAATGGCTGGAGTGCAAGTAACAGAGCCCTCTGGAGAGCCTGGAGCAGGGGCAACCGTACGAGTTCGTGGTATTGGATCAATTTCTGCTGGAAATGAGCCATTATATGTTGTAGATGGTTTTCCAATTTCTAAAAATGTCGATCTTGGAGTTCAGGGAGATAACTTTAGAAGAGGTTCAGGGCGTTTTCGCCCACCAAGTCAAAATCCTCTAGCCAACTTGAATCCAAATGACATCGAATCTATTCAGGTCTTGAAAGATGCCTCAACGGCCTCCATCTATGGATCTAGAGGATCGAATGGAGTCGTTATTATTACGACCAAAAGAGGAAAAAAAGGAGGAGCACCGTCTTTCTCCTATAATACTTTTGTTGGAACACAGTCTGTTGCCAATAGACTGGACTTGATGAATTCTGCGGAATTAATAGAGTACAATAAAGAAGCAACAAACAATGCATACTTACAAAATGGACCTGCTGGGGCTAGCGCCTCTGATCCAAATAGCGTGAGAACAAATGGTGCTTGGAGACTTGCAGATGATGTTCTTAATCCAACTGGTGTAGATAATGACTGGCAAGACACTCTGTTTAGATCTGCTTTGGTCCAAACCCATAATCTTTCTGTTTCAGGTGGATCAGATAATTCAAGTTATTTCATTTCTGGGAATTATTTTGATCAAGACGGTATTATTGAAAAATCGAATTTTAAACGATACAGTTTACGCGTAAACCTTGAAGTTGATTTAAACGATAGAACAAGAGTTGGTCTAAATCTTGCTCCTTCTTATATTGTTTCAGATAAAGTTCCTGCGGGGTCTCCTTATTTTGCACGTCCTCCTGGAATTGTGTATTCAGGTATTGTCCACGCACCATTTGTTAAGCCATATAATCCAGATGGAAGCATCAACCAATTGAACAATCAAAGTTATATTCTAACTCCAGAAGGACAATCATCTTCTTTCACATCAGCGAGTAACCCTTTAGCGATTATTCAGGCTGTTGATGACCGCTTGAATCAGAATAGAACCTTCGGAAATATTTTCATGGAATATGATCTTACGAGCGATTTAATTTTTAAAAGTTATTTCGGTGTAGACGTTAACAATTACAGCCGTAACTTTTATAGAGCAAGTAGTTTACTTTACAGAACATCTTCTTCTGGAGAAACATATGGTCAAACAAGTTCTTCAAATAGTTTAAGCTGGGTAGCAGAACAAACACTTAACTACAACAAAGAAATTGGTAGCCATAGAATAGATGCCTTAGTTGGATATACTGCACAAAAAGAAAGAATTAATATCAGTACAGCAGTTGCAGATAACTTTCCAGATGATTTAGTAAAAACAATTAGTGGAGGCCAAATATCACAGGGAACTGCAGTTCAAGAAGAATGGTCATTGGTTTCAATGTTAGCCAAAGTAAATTATTCTTATGAAGATCGATTCCTAGCAACAGCCTCTTTACGATCTGATACATCTTCAAGATTTGGTAAGGGAAACAAGACGGGTATTTTTCCTGCATTATCTGCTGGATACAGAATTTCAGAAGACATTGGTGCTGACTGGCTAAGTGACTTGAAATTAAGAGCAAGCTGGGGGCAAACAGGGAATTTTTTAATTCCTAATTATGCTTCTATTGGTCTATTGAGTACTTACAATACAACTTTTGACGGAACACTAACCAATGGAATAGCTCCTTCGACCATAAGTAATCAGGATTTAAGTTGGGAGAAAACAGCTTCAATCGATATTGGACTGGATTTTGGCTTTTTAAATGATAGAATTTATGGATCTTTTGAGTATTTTCAAAGTAAAACAACTGATCTATTATTAGCGGTTCAAATTCCTTCCGCATTAGGCTTTACAAATGCATTAACAAACATAGGAGAAGTTGTAAATAAAGGTTTTGAAATTAGTTTAACCAGTAGAAATTTAGTTGGTGAGTTAAAATGGACAACAGATTTTAATTTTTCTACAATCAACAATGAAGTTACAAAATTAGGCCCATCTGGAGATCCTATATTAAGTAGTGGTGCAGCTGGAAATAGACATATTACCAAAATTGGAGAAGCTGTAGGAAGTTACTATGGATATCAAACCAATGGAATTTATCAAAATCAAGCTGAAATTGATAATAGCGGTATAGTTGATCAAGTTGCTACACCTCGTCCTGGAGATTTTAAATGGGTTGATGTTAATGAAGATGGTTTTATTAATTCTGCTGACCGTACAGTTATTGGAAATTATTTACCTGACTTTACTTATGGTATGAATAACCGTTTCGAATACAGAGACTTTGAGTTTAGTTTTCTCTTACAAGGAGTTGAAGGAAATGAAGTGTTAAATCTCACTAGACGTCACATGGGTAATGGAGAAGCTAATTACAACAGTTACAGTGAATGGAATAATCGTTGGAGATCTGAAGCACAACCTGGAAATGGATCAATTCCTAGAGCCAATCGTCAGACGGGAAATAGTAACAACCGACCTTCAAGTTATCAAGTTGAAGACGCATCTTATTTAAGACTTAGAAATGTAACTTTGGCCTATAATTTCCCCAAAATGAACTTGGAGGGAAAGTCGAAGATCTTAGACTATACTTGTCTGGAACAAACTTATTCACTAAAACAGATTATTTAGGGTTTAACCCAGAAGTTAATAACCAAGATGAAAATACAAATGTACAAGGTGAGGACTACGGTGCTTATCCTTTATCAAGTGTTATCACCATAGGAATCAATGCTAAATTTTAAATTAAATAGACATGAAACTAAACTATAATATATACACAATAATTTTACTCGTTTTTGTCTCTTGTTCAAAAGAATTTACTGAATTAGCGCCAATTTCTGAGCGCAATGCAGATAATTTTTACAACACTGCAAGTGACATGGAGGTTGCTGTAAATGCAATTTACAGTACCTTAAAAGACAATGGAGCATTCAATCAAAGTTACTGGATTCTTCAAGAGTTACGATCTGATAACACCTTTTGGGATGGAACTGGATTAGCAGAGGAAGTAACGGTTTTCGATAATTTCACAGAGATTTCTACTAGTAATATCACGGAAGATGCTTGGGCAACTTCATATCTTGGAATTTCGAGAGCGAACATTGTTTTAAATCGAATTGATGATATTTCAATGGATGCATCAACAAAGTCGCGTCTTAAGGGCGAAGCATTGTTTCTTAGATCGTTTTACTACTATAATTTGGCCGTACTTTTTGGAAATATTCCACTGATTTTATCAGAAACGGCTTCAGTAGAGGAAGGCAACAATCACCAACAAGTACCAGCTTCAGTCGTTTATGCTCAAATTGCCGCTGACCTTGCATTGGCTGAATCAGCCCTGCCTTCCAAAGCGAGTACTTCCAATGGTAGAATTTCAAAAGGAGCAGCAGCTGCCCTCTTGGGTAAGGTTTATCTAACTATGGGAGATTCTTCTAATGCAGAATCAGTATTACGCAGAGTTTTAACCTATGGTTATTCTCTAGTTGCAAACTACAGTGATCTGTGGGGAGTAGCTAACGAATACAATGATGAATCAATTTTTGAAGTTGATTTTCAAGGCGGATTAGGAAGCCAAGGGAATAGTTTTACAAGCCAATTTCATGGGATTTTATCTCAATCGGTCACTTCTGGACAGCGGAATATCCCAGAGCAAGATCTTGTTGATGCTTATGAAAATGGAGATTTACGATTTGCCGCTTCTATAGAAGGAGTTACCGGAACAAGTACAGGATATACGATCAAATTTGGATCTACAAATCCTTTTACAGACGACGATGCGCCAAATAACTGGCCAGTGTTGAGGTATGCGGATGTATTATTAATGTTGGCAGAGTCTCTTGGAGAAACAAATGAAGCTTACGGATTTATAAACCAGGTAAGAACTCGCGCAGGTTTAGCACCAATAGACCAGAACACGCCTGGAACCTTTACAGACAAACTTCTGCATGAAAGAAGAGTTGAGTTGGCTTTTGAAAATCACAGATGGCCAGATTTACTTAGAATGAATAAAGCGACAACTGTATTGGCAGCTCAAGGGAAAAACGTTAACGGAAAACTCTTGTTTGCGATTCCACAAAGAGAATTAGATTTAAACTCCAATTTCACACAAAATTCAGGATATTAATTAACTAACTTTAAAGGCATCATTTAAACTTAAATGATGCCTTTTTTTATCTAAATTTAATAAATTTCAAAATGAAAAAATTAGCACTATTGCTATTTGCCTTTGTTTCTATAACATTGGTTAATGCACAAGAAAAAAAATTAAATATTATCGCTATTGGTGCTCATCCCGATGATTGTGATAGTAAATTCGGCGGTACTGCGGCCTTATTTGCTAAAATGGGGCATAACGTTAAATTTTTGGCTCTTACTAGTGGAGATGCTGGCCACCAGTCCGAGGGTGGAGGTGCATTGGGTAACAGACGAAGAGAAGAGGCTAAAGATGCAGGAAAGGCCCTTGGAATTGCAGAATACCAAACCTTAGATAATCACGATGGAGAATTACTTCCTTCTTTGGCTGTAAGACACCAGGTTATTAGAGCCATTCGAGAGTGGGATGCAGATATTGTTTTAGGGTTACGCCCAAACGACTACCATCCTGATCATAGAAATGCAGGAAAGGTTGTTGTCGATGCCTCTTATATGGTGATTGTTCCAAACGTATGTCCAGACACACCTCCATTATCAAAAAACCCATTGTTCCTATATATGGAAGATCGCTTCCAAAAGCCTTACCAACATCAGGCTGATGTTGTCATTGCAATTGATGAAACAATTGAATTAAAAATAGATGGGTTAGATGCGCATACTTCTCAAATGTATGAATGGCTTCCTTGGACAAATGGAGGAGACGCTAGTGTAGCGAAAATCCCAACATCACCAAAAGAAAGACGCGCATGGCTTGCAGAGAGAACAAAGAAAAGATCAGGAAACATCAACTCCAAGAAACAGGCCACACTTGTTAAATGGTATGGCGATAATGCTGCGAAAAAAGTAAAGTATGTTGAGTCATTTGAAGTTGCTGAGTACGGTTTTCAGCCCTCTGAAAAAGATATTAGAGAGTTTTTCCCTATGCTAAAAAACTAAATTTTCCCCTATGAAAAAAAACCTGCTTTTGGTAGGCTTAATACTTATCATTTTTTTCGTTATTTCCTTTCTAACAAATATCATAGGTCCGCTTGTACCTGATATAATTGAAAGCTTTGGATTGAGTTTAACAATGGCAGCATTTCTTCCATTTGCCTTTTTTGTCGCTTATGGAGTGATGTCAATTCCATCAGGAATTTTAATAGAACTATATGGAGAGAAAAAGGTCATGATTATGGCCTTTTTAATCTCTTCGGTGGGCGCTTTTTTATTCGCTCTTAACGCGCACTATATTTTTTATCTTGTCTCTCTATTTTTAATTGGCTCAGGGATGGCAATGCTACAAGTAGCAATAAACCCATTGCTTAGAACAATTGGAGGAGAAAAGGATTTTGCATTTAATTCTGTTTTAGGACAATTGTTTTTTGGCTTGGCTTCTTTCCTTAGTCCACTTGTGTATTCATATATAGTCATTAATTCATCAGACATAAATCAATCCAGTAGTTGGGTAACTCAATTACTATCAAAAATCACCATACCAGGTCTAGAATGGATTTCATTATACTGGATTTTTGCCATCATATCCTTATTAATGGTCTTTGTGATTATGTTTTCTAAATTCCCAGTAGTTGAACGAAAAGAGGATGAAAAAACTGGGGCGATAGACACCCATATAATGCTCCTCAAAAAGCCAATGGTATTATTGTATTTCTTTGCAGTTTTTTGTTACGTGGGGACGGAGCAAGGTATTGCCAATTGGATTTCACAATTTTTAGCTGTTTATCATGACATTGACCCTCAAGTCCAAGGCGCTAAAACGATTTCTAATTTTTGGGGAATGATGACTTTAGGGACGCTCTTAGGACTAGTTCTTTTAAAGTTTTTAGATAGTAGAAAAGTTCTTATTGTTACTTCAACCGCTTCTATTTTAGCATTATTGATGGCTCTTTTTGGAAACAGCGCACAAGCTTTAATTGCCTTTCCAATCATAGGCTTTTTTATCGCCACAATGTGGTCAATTATAATTTCATTAGCTTTAAATTCTGTTGCTGAAGCACATGGCTCTTTTTCAGGTATACTTGTTACTGGAATTGTTGGAGGAGCTGTTGTTCCATTTATTGTAGGAGGATTAGGAGATATTTTTGGCCTTAGAACAGGAATGGTTTTCTTGTTTATAACGCTTTTATTTATCCTCTTAATTGGATTTTGGTCAAAACCATTAATCAACAATGAAACTTTCCTAACCTCTTTTAAAAAGGCAAAAAGTAAATAAATCAGATGGCATATATTGGAGTAGATTTAGGTGGAACAAAAGTCCACATTGCCAAAATAGTTGATCAATCTTGTGAAAAATATATCCGATCACTTATTCCAAGTCAAGGAACTGAAGAAGAAGTCTTAGATGTTATTAAAGACGCAATTGCTAAAGTAATCGATCAAGATATAGTGGGCATTGGAATTGGTGTCCCAAGCGTAGTTGACCAGCAATTGGGAATTGTGTATGATGTACAAAATATACCCTCATGGAAAAAAGTACACTTAAAAGATATTTTGGAGGCCCATTTTAAAATCCCAGTCCACATCAATAACGATGCAAATTGTTTTTCTCTAGGCGTACTTCATTTTGGTGTAGGGAGAGACTTTGACTCATTTGTTGGCCTCAGTATTGGAACAGGCATTGCCGGAGGAATCGTCATCAATAAGAAACTATACAACGGTTTTAATACTGGCGCTGGTGAATTTGGAATGTTAGCCTATCAAGAAGATAACTATGAGCATTATTGCAGTGGTCAATTCTTTCAAAAAGTACACGGGCTCGCGGGTGAAAAAGTATTTGAAAGAGCAAAGGCAGGGGATTTGGATGCTCTTGCGATTTACACAACTTTTGGAAAACACCTTGGAAAGCTACTTAACCAAATTTTGTACACATATGATCCGGAGCTTATTGTTCTTGGAGGGTCAGTCAGTAAAGGATATTCTTTTTTTGAAAAAGGGATTCAATTAAGTTTACGAGATTTCGCCTATCAAAATTCAATTTCTAATTTAAAAATAACCATATCCAACGATCCAGATATCGCTGTTAAAGGAGCCGTTGCACTATGCTATTAACCAAATAATATAATTAAATGAGATTTATACACACCCGTTACTTACTAATTGTTTTTTTGTTTTCGTTAAGCAGTTTGACCTTTGCCTCTGACTTAATACCACTTAAAATCCACAAAAGTGTCGAAGGTGCTCCCATTACACTTGGAATTCCCTTTCCACAGGGTGAACTTTTCTCGCCAGACCACATTCGTTTATTGGATAAGAACGGAAACGAAATTCCTAGTCAAACGACAGAAGTAACCTCATGGGCTCCAGTAGATAACAGTATAAAATGGATATGGGTATTTTTCTTTTCCAATGGGGATCAAGAATATCAGCTTGAATACGGGGAAGAGGTTTCAAAGGCACCCCTAAAAGGACCAACAATAAAAATAAAAAATGCACAGCGAAAAGGGCAAACTACTATTGTTAATACCGGACCACTTCAATTCAATATCCTCAAGGGTAAAGGTGGTTTTATCGATAATGTGATGTTCGATACTGATGGAAATGGTTTTGATGAACAAGATGAAATTGCTACTTCTGTTAATGGTAGAGGTTCATTTTTAGATCTTCTGGACGCACAAGGTATTGATCCCTCTACTGCAATAGTTAATAGAACTGTACGAGAAAAAGGATCTGGCCCTTTACATTCGATTATTCGTATTGAAGGAGAATATTCCTACAGTAGAGATGACAACCGAAATTCTCCTTTCATTATCCGAGTGCATGCTTATGCAGGAAAGACCTATATCAAAGTGCTACATACAATGACCTATACAGGAGTTCCAGACATGCACGACCAATCATTGAGTGGCTATGATAATATTGCAACGGGCTATTCCAGCTCATTCAATAATAATAAGGTGACCGAAGATAAAGGATGGACCATCCCCAACGATCAGATTCATTCTATGGGTTTAAACCTAAAGTATAATCTTGAAGCAAACAAACAATTTACAACGGCATATTCACTTGGGAATTGGAGTGAAAATAAAGAGGAACAGATTTTTGTAGATTCGCTTAACGATAAAAGTAGCGCTTCTATTTTTCAAGAAGGGCCTAAGCTAACCAGAAAAAACAACAGCTCTCCAGAAGAAAGAATTGCTGGGTTTAATGCCAAAATTCGTGTGGGATCAGATTTAAAAAAACAAGTTCAACGCGCTGAAGGCTGGGCAAATATTAGCGACAGCAAGTGGGGGATTAGTCTCGGAATAAAACATTTCTTAAAAGAATATCCCAAAGAGATCGCTTTTAATGATTTAAACGAAGAGGCTATTGCTTATTTGTGGTCTCCCAAAGCACCTCCAATGAGTTTTGAACGAGCCAACACAACACCAGATCAGGGAATGATTGCCAACTTTGCTGAGGGGATTACTAAAACAAGTGAATTAGTGATTCACTTCCACAGGGCAAATGTATCAACCAATGATTTAGAGTCAACGATGGCTTATTTTTTAGATCCTCCCGTAGCCAGTGCAGATCCATCTGTATATTCACGCAGTCAAGTTTACGGTAATTTTTCACCAAGAAGTAATCGAAACGCTGCTTTTGAGCGATCGATTGACTATAAATTTCATTGGCAGAAATTTAATCAAGATTGGGAGCCGTGGTATGGTATGTTTGATTATGGAGATCAAAAAAATATTTTCTATAAAGACGAATGGATTCGATGGCAAAACAACGAACCCGCAATAGATTTTATGTATTGGATTCAATTCATGCGAACCGGAGATCCAAACTATTACAATGCCGCCGAAGCAATGAGTCGTCACACCATGGATGTTGATAATGTTCATTGGCCAAAAGATCCAGAATATTATGGGGATACAAATGATGCCATTGATTTTTGGAAAATTGACAATGCGAATACAACCGAATCGAAGGCAACTCCCTACCTAGGAATTGGAAGAAGACACGCGTCTCAACATTGGGCAGCCCTTTTGAGTGCACATGTTTGGAATCAAGGCTGGATTGCTTCTTATTATCTTACGGGTTACCATAGAGGCTTGGAGATAGCCCGTTTAACTGCAGACTCTTTTCTAAGAAGACAATGGGGAGAACATGGACTAACGGGACGAAGATTGTATTTATCCGTATGGAATTTGGTTGAGGCTTGGGATGCAACCAAAGATCCAAAATATCATGAAGATTTAAAAGATCGTGTTCAACGAATGCTTTATTTACAAAACGGAGCAGATCAATATGATAGCTTTGTGATTGATCGTTACGGATATTCTCAGGTGTATGTATCACACGGCTTATATAAATACTACCAATTAACACAAAGTAAGGAAGTCAAACAGGGGCTTATTCGACATGCAAGAGCGGTTAGAGATAACCCGCCTTATAATCATGAATATGAGTCTTTACTCTCCACCATTCACAGTTTGTTAGTAGGGTATGAGCTTACAAAAGAGGAGAGCTTTTTGACGGTAGCCAAAATGCGCTCTGAATTGCTTCAATCTGATTCAGTTGAAAAGGACTTATATAGTTATGACACGCAAAAATCGCTAGGAGATGCCTTGTTAAAGGCTTCCAGACTTCCAGATAATGGAGTGCTTACCAAACCCAGTGGGAGATTTATTTCCAATTGGAATCCATTGCAAGGTTTACGTGTGTTTGGATGGACCCATTTTTATAGTATACCTTGGTTAGAATATTGGTTAAATGAAGAAAAGAAATAAGCGTATTTTATTTAAGAGAAACGGGCTAATTGTTCTCTTTTTGTGGACTATTTCCTTTTCGGGACAAAACGATTCTTCCCTTAAACAACAAATAGTATCTCATTCCGATGGAGTGGGACTATGGTGGGCAGGTCACAATGGTTGGATCATTAAATCTAACGGGTTGGTTATTTCTACTGATATTCTTCTAAACTATGACAAAAGAAAACAGTCTCCGCCAATAAACGAAGAAGAATTAGCCGAAATATTGGATATTTCTTTTATTACCCATGGCCATAAAGATCATTTTGCCAGAAGTATTTCTAAAACTCTACTTGAAAAATCAAGTTGTATTTTTGTAATTCCTCAGAGCTGTATC
>JGI20157J14317_10003606_pt1 | contig 12308 bp, 13 predicted proteins | sample COG_07_FD_14317 | JGI IMG/M metagenome (IMG submission 14317)
CATTTTGCTGCATATAAACTCCTTCACTGAGGTTGACCGTTTTGGATCTTGGATCGTAATGATCTGTAAGCATCCCAGGTGTGGAAACAACTTTAACATCTCGAATTCCATGATCCGATAACATTTGTTTTGCAATTTCTTTCCCAGTCAGACCGTTCCTGAGGGTGATTTTAGAATAGTGTTTGAATTTTTTTTTAAGCGTATTACCTACCCACCAACTAGCGGCAGCAATTACAATAATTAAAACAAGATAAGAACCCATAGTATTTTATTTCTTTGATGGTTAAAATTTAATCTTTGTTTTTATTCTTAAAATAAGAATTAAAATCATGAGTTGCAAAAGTCCCGTAACCGTATTTGCGATCATAATAGACATACTATCGATTAAATAACCATATACTCCCCAAAGAAAAACTCCTAGGAGTAATACGAGATACATAGACACAGAAACTCCCTTAGAAGATTTTGATTTCCAAACTTTAACTACCTGTGGTACAAAAGCATACGTTGTTAAAAGTGCTGCAACAAAACCAATAATTTCAACATCCATTAGCCTACAATATTAATTATTTTACCAGGAACAACGATTACCTTTTTAGGAGTCCTTCCCTGTAATTGTTGTTTTGTTCGATCGTCATTCATTATTATTTCTTCGATTTCTTTAGCTTGTAATTCCAAAGAAAGTTCGATTGTAAAACGCATTTTTCCATTAAAAGAAACGGGGTAGTTTTTAGAAGATTCTACTAGATAAGAAGGCTCATGAATTGGAAAAGCTGCCTTACTAACACTNGAATTATGACCTAAGAGTTCCCATAACTCTTCAGCGGTNTGTGATGCAAAAGGCGCNAGTAAAACTGCCAGNGGTTCTAACACCTCTCTTTCATTACACTTTTGAGCAGTCAATTCATTTACGCAAATCATAAAAGAACTGATGCAGGTATTGAATGAAAAATTCTCGATATCCTCAGTAACTTTTTTAATGGTTTGATGTAAACTTTTTAAAGACTCTTTAGATGCTTTTTCATCACGAATCGAAAAAGTTTCCTTGGGGTGATACAACCTCCACAACTTCTTTAAAAAAGAATATACGCCTGAAATACCTGCTGTATTCCATGGTTTTGCTTGCTCTAAAGGACCTAGAAACATTTCATACATTCGTAATGTATCTGCGCCATATTGCTCACAAATAAGGTCTGGATTTACTACATTGTATTTGGACTTAGACATTTTCTCTACCTCACGTCCAACAACATAAACTCCATCTTCTAGAATAAAAGTGGCCTCTTTGAATTGTGATTGCCAGTTTTTCAATCCTTCGGTATCCAATTCATTTGACGAATTGACGAGACTTACATCTACACGAATCGCATCAACCTCAAATTCTTCAATACGATTTTTTGATATATACTCTTCAGTTCCCTTTTTACGATAAACAAAAGCAGAAGATCCGAGAATCATTCCCTGATTGATTAGCTTTTTAGCATATTCCTCTACTGGAAGTAAATTCAAATCAAAAAGAAATTTTTGCCAGAAACGAGAGTACAATAAATGTCCTGTTGCGTGCTCACTTCCACCAAGATACAGATCAACTTCTTGCCAATAATCAACAGCTTCTTTACTCACAAAAGCTTCCGAGTTATCAGCATCCATATAGCGATTGAAATACCAAGAACTTCCTGCCCACCCGGGCATTGTATTCAATTCTAAAGGAAAAACAGTAGTTTCGTTAATCTCGGAATTGGAGACAACTTTTTCGTCTCTGTATCCCACGCCCAAATTGTAGCATTTCCTAGGGGTGGTGCTCCTTCTGGAGTAGGCAAATATTGTTCTACTTCTGGTAAAACTAACGGAAGGTTTTCAGGTTTCAAGCATATAGGAAGGCCATTTTTATAATAAACCGGAATGGGTTCTCCCCAATAGCGTTGTCTACTAAAAATAGCATCTCTTAACCTGTAGTTTATAGTACCTTCTCCCGAACCATCTTTTTCTAAACGCTCTATGACAGTTGCCATTGCTTCTTTATAAGCTAAACCATTTAAAAAATCAGAATCGGTTATTTGAGTTTTTCCTTTTTCAGTAAAAGCCTCTTTTGAAATATCAGCTCCTTCAAAAATATTACGGATCGCATATATCAAAATGTTTTGCGAAATCATAATCTCTTTGGTCTCCACATGGAACTGCCATTACAGCACCTGTACCATATCCTGCAAGCACATAATCTCCAATCCAAATTGGGACAGGTTCTTGAGTAAGTGGATGAAGCGCATAGGCCCCTGTAAACACACCACTGATGGTTTTTACATCTGCCATTCGATCACGTTCAGATCGCTGAGCACTAGCTTCAACATAGGCAGCAACCGCTTCTTTTTGCTCGTCTGTGGTAATTATCTGAACCAAGTCGTGCTCGGGTGCCAGGGTCATAAAGGTTACGCCAAACAGAGTATCTGGTCGTGTTGTAAAAACCTCAATTGTTCCTTGGTGGTTCTGAATTTCAAAACGCACATTTGCGCCAATCGATTTTCCAATCCAATTGCGCTGCATTTCCTTTAAAGAATCTGGCCAATCTATTGTGTTTAGCCCCTGAAGTAATCGTTCGGCATAAGCACCGATTCGCATACTCCATTGCTTCATTTTCTTTTTTGTAACCGGAAAACCTCCTCGTTCCGAAACGCCATTGATTATCTCGTCATTGGCAAGAACAGTTCCAAGTTCAGGACACCAGTTTACTTCGGTCTCAGACAAATAAGCCAAGCGATACATTAGTAAAACTTCTTGTTGCTCTTTTGTTGAATAAGAAGACCAATCGGTTGCAGTAAAGATTGTGGTGTTTTCATCACAAACAGCTTCTATGTCTTGGTTTCCTTTTTGCTCAAAATGCGTTATTAACTCCTTAATTGGTTGTGCAGCATTCGCTTTTTTACAGTAATATGAATCAAAAAGCAATAGAAAAATCCATTGTGTCCATTTGTAGTAATCTGCCTGAGAGGTTCTAACTTCACGACTCCAATCGAAAGAAAAGCCCATGCGGTCGAGTTGCTCACGATAGCGACTAATATTGGCTTGTGTTGTTATGTTGGGATGTTGTCCCGTTTGGATCGCATATTGTTCAGCTGGCAAACCAAAGGAATCATATCCTTGTGGGTGAAGTACATTAAACCCTTTGTGGCGTTTGTACCTCGCATAGATATCACTGGCTATATAACCTAAAGGATGGCCTACATGTAAACCTGCCCCAGAAGGGTAAGGAAACATATCCAAAACATAATATTTTGGAAGTGTGCTTTTGTTTTCAGCTTTAAACGTTTGATTTTTGGCCCAATAGTCTTGCCACTTTTTCTCGATTTCAAGGAAATTATACCCCACAGTAATTCAATTTATTAGATGCACAAAAATAGGGCTAAAGCGGGAAAGGAAAAAGTTTATCGGCACCAAGAATACAAATTGATTTGTCTTTAGTATTTTTACAGGATCAATTCAATAGCTGTGCGAAAGAATTCACAAGACAACTACCAAAAAAGGCGTTTGTTATCTACCTACTTTTCAGTAGTAGTGAGCATCTCTCTTGTCCTGTTTCTAGTGGGTTTACTTGGCCTGCTCTTGTTGAATTCAAAGAAAGTTGCAGACCACTTTAAGGAACAAATCGCTTTCACCATTTACATCAACGATACGGCCAAGCCGATTGAGGTTAAACAACTCCAAAAAAGCCTTGCCCTTCGACAAGAAACCAAAACCAGTCGTTTTGTATCTAAAGAAGAGGCTGCAGAAATTCATGCAAAAGAAATTGGAGAAGATTTCATGGAGTTTTTAGGATACAATCCTTTGTTGAGCTCTATTGATGTGTATTTCAATGCTGCCTATGTGTCTCCTGCATTTTTGAGCCAGCTTCAGAACGATTTTGAAAATAAAGCTTTCATCAGTGAAGTTCTTTACGACCAGCCTTTGGTTGAAATATTGGATGAGAATATTAAGAAAATAACTGAGTGGATTTTAATTTTGAGTGGCGTGTTTATTCTTGTTGCTATTTTACTAATCAACAGTTCCATTCGACTTTCCATCTACTCCAAAAGGATGATCATTAAAACCATGCAATTGGTAGGAGCTACTAAAAGTTTTATTCGAAGACCATTTATCTGGAAACATCTACAACTGGGTATATATGGTTCTACAATAGCTCTGGCTGCTCTGGCTGGCTTGCTTTACGAACTCAATGAACGTTTCCCGGAACTCAATCTAATCGCTAACCCTATTGAGCCTGCAGTTATTTTCTCTAGCATTTTAGCGATGGGAATATTAATCACAGGTTTGAGCACATTTTTCGCTACCCAGCGTTTCCTCAATCTAACAACCGAAGCCGTTCAATAAATTGCCATGAAAAAAACCGAATCCACAAAAAAACAATTCATATTTGGTAAGCGTAATTACCAATTCCTTTTCCTTTCTCTTATAGTAATCAGCTCGGGGTTTTTCCTAATGGCTGGTGGAGGAAGTCCAGATCCAAATGTATTCAACCCTGAAATTTTTAGTTTTAGACGAATTCGATTAGCTCCAACATTAGTTTTATTGGGCTTTGGAATTGCAGTCTACTCAATCCTGACTTCTCCAAAAAAATAATTTAATGGATATACTTACAGCTATTTTGCTGGGCATCATTCAAGGGCTTACCGAATTTTTACCGATATCTTCAAGTGGACATTTAGAAATTGCCAAAACTATTTTGGGCGACAAGTCATTACCCAAAGAAAGTTTACTGATGACTCTTGTGCTTCACGGGGCAACAGCATTGAGCACAATAGTAGTTTTTAGAAATGATATTAAAGAAATTCTACAAGGCCTGTTTCAATTCAAACAAAATGACGCTTTTTACTTTTCTGCAAAAATCATACTCTCCATGATTCCTGCAGTTTTTGTGGGTCTTTTTTTTGAAGATCTTATCACACAATTATTCCATCAAAACATACTTTTAGTCGGTGGTATGTTATGGATTACGGCAGCCTTACTATACTTCGCAAATCGTGCTAAAGTAACAGAGAAGGATTTGAATTTTAAAAATGCTCTTGGCATTGGCATCATTCAAGCCATTGCCATTCTACCTGGAATATCGAGAAGTGGAGCTACAATAGCCTTGGGTGTTATTCTCGGCATTGACAAAAGCAAAGCTGCTCGTTTTTCTTTCCTTATGGTCATTCCATTGATTTTTGGAAGCATGGCAAAAAGTATCCTAGAAATAGATTCTCAAATATCTGAAATCAATATAATAACCCTCAGTATTGGTTTTATTGCAGCTTTCCTAACTGGAATAGTAGCTTGCAAATGGATGATTGAATGGGTGAAAAATTCGAAACTCTGGTACTTTAGTTTGTATTGTTTAATCGCTGGTACTGCAGCTATGATGTATGGTGTTTTATGAGTGCATTGAAAGAGCAGTTCCTGAATGGTGAAATCATTCTTATAGACAAACCTTTGGATTGGACTTCTTTTCAGGTTGTCAATAAAATACGGTGGCTGATCCGATCTACCTTCGGTATCAAAAAAATCAAAGTTGGGCATGCAGGAACTCTAGACCCACTGGCATCTGGCCTTCTAATTTTATGTACTGGTAAAATGACCAAAAGCATTGAGCAATTCATGGGTCAAGAAAAAGAATACACCGGCACTTTTACTCTAGGATCGACCACTCCATCTTACGATCTTGAAACTGAGATTGACAATACCTTTCCAACTGATCATATTACCGAAGAATTACTTCAGGCAACTTTAAATCAGTTCGTTGGAACGATTGATCAGTATCCGCCTGTTTTTTCTGCCTTAAAAAAAGATGGGAAACGGCTGTATGAATTTGCTCGTGAAGGAATTGAAGTTGAAATTCCTGCCCGAAAAGTTAATATTCGCAGCTTTGAGTTGACACAAAAAGCAATTCCAAAAGTTGATTTTAAAGTCATTTGCAGCAAAGGAACCTACATCCGATCTTTAGCCAATGATTACGGTAAAGCCTTAAATTCTGGGGCACATCTCAGTGCTTTACGAAGAACTCGGATTGGAGAATTCAATATTGAACAAGCTATAAGTATCGAAGATTTCGAGAAACAGATAAAAAAATAAAGCTAAACCCCGTATTATCTCAAAATCAGTCCCCTTAATTCTCTATATTTGTAACACTAAAAAAAACAGATGAACTTCAACCGTATATTACTTAAACTTAGTGGCGAAGCACTTATGGGTGATCGCTCCCATGGAATAGATCCGGTAAGGATTAACGAATATGCCGAAGAAATAAAGCAGATATACGATCAGAAAACAGAAATCGCTATTGTTATTGGCGGTGGAAATATCTTTAGAGGTGTTTCGGGATCTAGCCAAGGAATCGATCGAGTTCAGGCAGATTATATGGGAATGCTCGCTACTGTGATCAACGGTCTTGCACTGCAAAGCGCCCTTGAAAATGTTGGCGTACCAACACGATTACAAACAGCTTTAAAAATTGAAGCCGTTGCTGAACCCTACATCAAAAGAAAAGCTGTTCGCCATTTAGAAAAAAATCGCGTTGTTATTTTTAGTGCAGGTACTGGAAATCCATTTTTCACAACAGATTCTGCTGCTGTACTCCGTGCAGTTGAAATTAATGCAGATGTTATTTTAAAAGGTACTCGTGTTGACGGTATCTATAATGATGATCCTGAAAAAAATAAAGAAGCTGTTAAATTTGACACCCTTTCTTTTGAAGAAGTTCTTAAAAAAGGTTTTGAAAATAATGGACACAACTGCTTTCACTCTAAGCCAAGAAAACAAATTACCCATCATTGTATTTGACATGAATACCAAAGGAAACTTAGTCCGTGTTGTACGGGGAGAAAATATAGGAACCAAAGTAGATCTTTAAGTCACAAGCTTATGAACGAAGAATTACAATTTATCATTGACAGCGCACTTGAAAATATGAGTAGTGCTATTGAACATTTAGAAAGTGAGTTACTCAAAATCAGAGCTGGAAAAGCAAATCCCGTTATGCTTAGCAGCGTTATGGTTGATTACTACGGATCACCTACTCCACTGAGTCAAGTTGCAAATGTAAGCACACCCGATGCGCGAACATTATCAATTCAGCCTTGGGAAAAAGCTTTGCTTGCTGAAATAGAAAAAGCCATCATGAATGCTAATTTAGGTTTCAACCCAATGAATAATGGGGAATCTATAATCATCAATGTTCCACCATTAACGGAAGAGCGCCGAAAAGAATTAGCTAAAATGGCAAAGGCTGAGACCGAAACCGCCAAAGTAAGTATTCGTAATGCTCGTAAAGACGCAAACAACGAAATCAAAAAATCAGAGGTTTCTGATGACGAGCAAAAAAATTGTGAAATTGATGTTCAAAAACACACCGATGCGTACATCAAAAAAACTGATGAGGTCTACGTTCGCAAAGAAAAAGAGATTTTAACAGTCTGATCCTTTTGCTCAGATCAATTCCTGAGTGCTCTACATTATGAAAAAAAAAGGAAATTGGAATTTTTGGGAAGGTATTGCTCGTCTCATTCTCCGAAACCGTTTTACGCTACTCATTATACTTTTTGCAGCCACTGCCTTTTGGGTGTCTCAGTGGAAATACATGCGCTTCACATTTACCGAAGCCAACTTACTTCCTGATCAGCACGAAGAGAATATTCGTTACAACGAATTCCTTAAGCTTTTTGGTGAAGAAGGAAATGTGATGGTACTTGCAGTGCAAGACCCAGATTTATTTAGTGCAGGCCGATTAGATGCATGGAATGAATTGAGTGCAAAACTTGGTTCTTATGAAGAAATTGATTTTACTCTTTCTTTAGACAACCTGAAGGTCTTATCTAAAAACAAGCGGAAAAACAAATTTGAAATGATTCCTTTTCAGGCTAAAAAACCTGAAACTGAAGCTGAGTTTGCCTTACTCAAACAGCAACTTTTCAAGGAACTACCCTTTTTCGAAAACCTCCTTTTTAATAAAGAAACTCAGACGGTTCGAACTGCGGTTTATATGAAAACCGAGATTGTAAACAGTGCTGCAAGAAAAAAATTCATATACGAAACCTTCATCCCGTTAATTGAAGAGTTTGAAGCTGAAAATAAAGTTGATGTTCGTACCTCGGGTATGCCCTACATTAGAACCCTCAATGCTCAAAATATAGTTGACGAAATTGGAATATTCGTTTTGGGAGCCATGGGAATAACTTCTTTGATTTTCTTCTTATTTTTCCGATCCATACGGGCAACTTTAATATCCATGGTCATCGTTCTCTTTGGAGTAGTCTGGGTCTTGGGAACTTTAGGATGGATGGGGTATGAAATAACTGTTTTGACAGCCTTGATTCCTCCTCTAATCATTGTTATTGGAATTCCAAACTGCATTTTCTTAATCAATAAGTACCAGCAAGAAGTTGCCAAACATGGAAACCAAGTTAAATCCCTGCAGCAGGTTATAGTAAAGATTGGGAATGCCACTTTAATGACCAACCTAACTACAGCATCTGGTTTTGCTACCTTCATTCTAACCGATAGCAAACTCCTCAAAGAATTTGGAATCATTGCATCCATCAATGTGATTGGGATTTTCATACTATCCCTGCTTTTGATTCCAATCATCTACAGCTTTATGCCCTTGCCCAACAAGAAGCATTTAAACCATTTGAAAAACAAGTCGATTGATCGTTTTGTTGGTTGGATGGAAGGTATTGTACGCCACCGAAGAATCAATACCTACATCATTTCACTTGTTCTATTGGTTGCAAGCATCATTGGAATTTATCAAATTCGAATATCTGGAAGCATCCTTGAAGATATGCCCCAGAAGAAAGAATTTTTTAAAGATATTTTGTTCTTCGATCAAGAATTCAATGGAATTGTCCCTTTAGAAATTCTAATTGACACCAAGCGTAAAAACGGGGTTGTAAAACTCCCTACTCTGAAACGCATGGATGCCCTAGGAAAAAGCATTGATGCAATTCCTGAGTTATCGACTCCCCTATCCATTGTCAATGCAATGAAATATGCTAAACAGGCGTATTACAATGGAAATCCAAATTATTACAAACTACCTTCAGCTCAAGAAAATAATTTCATCCTTTCTTATTTTGGCAAGGAAGACGGGGTGATAATCTGATGAAGAACTACGTCGATTCTACAGGTCAATACGCGCGCCTGACAACCTTCATGAAAGACATTCGAACAGAACGGATGGAGGAAATTAAAGCTGATTTGGAAAAAGAAATTAAAAAGATTTTTCCTGAAGACCGTTATGATGTTCAACTTACTGGGAAATCTCTTATTTTCCTAAAAGGAACCAAATACTTAATCAACAACCTTATTCTATCGCTTTCTTTGGCCATTTTACTGATCGCTCTTTTCATGGCTTATTTATTTCGTTCTTTCAAAATGATCATCATATCACTAATCCCAAACCTCCTTCCTTTATTGGTAACCGCAGGAATGATGGGCTACTTGGGCATACCTATAAAGCCCTCCACAATCTTAGTTTTTAGTATTGCCTTTGGAATTTCGGTAGACGACACCATTCATTTTTTAGCAAAATACAGGCAAGAACTGATCGACTCTAAATGGAAAATTCAACGTTCTGTATATGCAGCGCTTCGAGAAACTGGTGTGAGTATGTTTTATACTTCCATTGTTTTATTTTTTGGTTTTTCCGTTTTCATGATTTCAGAATTCGGCGGGACCGTAGCCCTAGGTGGATTGGTTTCTGCTACACTTTTATTTGCAATGCTTGCTAATTTAATATTACTTCCATCCCTTCTGATTTCACTGGAACGAACAGTTTCAAATGAAGATGTAATGAAAGAACCTACACTACAGATTTTAGAGCGAAAAGAAACAAAGGAAGTCGAAGAAGAACAAACTAAAATTTAGATAATCTGCTATCTTTGCAGCGAAAGAACAAGACTATTATGAAGATTAAGTCCTTATTGAAATTACCGGCTACTGGCCAAGAAGTTAGCGTTAGAGGTTGGGTACGAACCTTTAGAGCCAATCGTTTTATAGCACTAAACGACGGATCTACTTTAGGGAATCTGCAATGTGTCGTGGATTTTGAATCCATGGACGAAGATGTTCTGAAAAAAATAAATACGGGTGCTGCTGTAAAAATTACTGGAAACTTTGTAGAGAGTCAAGGAAAAGGTCAGTCTGCAGAAATTCAAGCGACTGATGTTTTTATTTATGGAGAAGCCGATCCAGAAAGCTACCCTATTCAACCCAAAAAACACAGCTTAGAGTTTCTAAGAGAAAAGGCACATTTACGTGTTAGAACAGCCACATTTAGCGCTGTAATGCGTGTTCGCTCTGCACTTGCCTTTGGAGTACATCAATTTTTTAGACAAGAAGGGTTTCAATATGTAAATACTCCTATCGTAACAGGAAGTGATGCCGAAGGAGCTGGAGAGATGTTTCGTGTGAGTGCTTTGGATCCAAAAAATCCGCCACTTAACGAAGATGGTTCCATTGATTTTAATCAAGATTTTTTCGGAAAAGAAACACACCTAACTGTTTCGGGGCAATTAGAAGCAGAAACTTATGCTATGGGCTTAGGCGAAGTATATACGTTTGGTCCGACTTTTCGAGCAGAAAATTCGAATACTACCCGTCACCTTGCAGAATTTTGGATGATCGAACCTGAGATGGCATTCTTTGATTTGGATGACAATATGGATTTGGCAGAGAAATTCATCAAAAATGTATTGGCATATGTACTCAAGGAATGTGAAGAAGACCTTACCTTTTTGGATGATCGCCTTACTCAAGAAGACAAATCAAAACCCCAAGCAGAGCGTTCTGCAATGGGCTTATTAGAAAAAATAAAGTTTGTAGTTGAAAATGAATTTAAGCGGGTTAGTTACACCGAAGCAATTGACATTTTACGCAACAGCAAACCTAATAAAAAGAAGAAATTCAAATATAATATAGACGAATGGGGTGCTGATTTACAAAGTGAGCATGAACGTTTTTTAGTTGAAAAACATTTCAATTGTCCCGTTATATTGTACGACTATCCAGCGACAATCAAAGCGTTTTATATGCGTATGAATGAAGACCAAAAAACAGTTCGAGCGATGGACATTCTATTTCCTGGAATTGGAGAAATTGTAGGTGGATCGCAGCGTGAAGAACGTTTGGATGTGCTTCAAGATCGAATCAAAGCAATGGGAATCGACGAAGAAGAGTTGTGGTGGTACCTTGATCTTAGACGCTTCGGAAGTGCTCCTCACAGTGGTTTTGGACTTGGATTTGAACGCTTGGTTTTGTTTGCTACTGGCATGAGTAATATTCGGGATGTAATTCCATTTCCAAGAACACCACAGAATGCCGCTTTCTAAAGTCTTTACTTTTTCATACTTTTAGGGAAAGTCCCAACTTATTATGCTGAAACAACAATTTCAATTAAAGCTTTCACAAAAATTATCTCCTCAACAAATTCAGTTGATGAAGATGATTCAACTGACTACTTTAGATTTTGAACAACGCCTTCAAAATGAAATTGAAGAAAATCCAGCTCTAGAAGACGGGAAAGAAGAAATCAATGAGCTCCTTGAAGACTATCAAGATGATTATGAGGATCATGAAACCATCGACACTCAAGAGATCGATATCGATGCGTATTTGAGTGATGATGAAACCCCTTCATATCAACTCAATGCCAATAACTACAGCAGTGATGATGAAGAAAAAACAGTACCTATAACAGGTGGAATTGGTTTTCATCAACACTTGAAAAGTCAACTCAGTTCGCTTATCCTAACAGAAGAAGAAGAACGAATTGCTGAATTCTTAATCGGTAGCATTGATGATAGCGGCTACCTCAGAAGATCATTATTAGACATCTTAGATGACTTGGCTTTTACACAGAGCATCATAGCCTCTGAAGAACAGTTGGAACTTGTCTTGGAGAAAATACATTCACTAGATCCAGCCGGTGTAGGTGCGAGAACCCTTCAGGAGTGTCTCTCTATTCAACTGAGTAGAAAACAGCTTTCCATACCCCAAATTATGGCTTCGAAAATAATAGACGAGGCTTTCGACTTATTTTCAAAAAAACACTTCCTAAAGCTTCAAGAAAAATTTGATGTAGATGAAGAGTTACTCAAACAAGGACTTAAGGAGATTGAACGATTAAATCCCAAGCCTGGAGGTGCCTTATCCGGTACTTTTCAGAATACCCATATCGTGCCCGATTTTATCTTAACAATAGAGAACGGTGTTCTCAATGTTGTATTGAATCGAAGGAATGCTCCTGAACTGCATATCTCTTCTTCTTACAAAGAGATGATGCA
>JGI20157J14317_10003613_pt1 | contig 12285 bp, 11 predicted proteins | sample COG_07_FD_14317 | JGI IMG/M metagenome (IMG submission 14317)
GTTGTCTCTCTTGGCAATTCCAGTCCTCATCATGCCAGATTTGATGTTGAATGACTCGGGAGAGTTTGACAATGTGCAATCTGCAGTGTTGTTAAATCTCTTTTTATATCCGCTGATTGTCTTTATTTTGTTAAAGAAAAATGGCGGTTCTATCAATTGGCGCAGCCTTTTGTTCCCACCTGCTATGTTTTTCGTGTAGCGGACGTTCGCGCACAGTCCAAGCCTGGGACTCGGAGGGCTCATTAATCTCGCGCTGCACTTATACAGCGCGGCTATCACGTTGATCGCATGCAGGATTACATGACACCTAGACGTGGCGATAAAGGCCGCGACAGCTGAAATTATTTCTTTGCGTTGAATAATGGACGAACAAACTGAGGACGAACAAACACGGCGATTCTTTTGGGGAATTGTTTTGATACAATATTTGGTGCTCTTTTCAATTCTGAAATTTACAAGCAATCCAGCCAAAATGAGGATTCTCTCAGGTTTATTTACGTTGTCTCTCATATATAGTCCATGGCTGGTCTACAATGCGCAAGGTGGCGCCTTGTCTTTGAATCTCTTCTTATATCCGCTCATTGTCTTCATCTTTTTAAAGAAAAATGGAGGTTCGATCAGTTGGATCAGCCCTTTGTTCCTGCCTGCTATGTTGCTTTTCACTTAAGCAGCACTGACGCATCATAACAAACGCACGTTCAGAGAGTATGTTGTTGGTTCATTTTGAAGATCCGATCGAGTGCGTTTGCGTAAAGCGTCCATCAGTGCATATTAAAAGTCCGTATGTAGCGGACGTTCGCGTACAATCAGACAATGTGCTCGCGCACTGTCCAAGCCTGGGACTCGGAGGGCTCATTACGCCCGGCTGCACTATGCTGGCTACAAAGGCTTCAGCTGGGTGCAAAACAAACTACGTCATTCAAGCAGTCAAGGTGAACGACACCACTTGGGTGGGAAATGTTCCATTGCACGCCAACAGGATTGTAAAACAACTCTTGACTCAGGGGTTGCTCATTGACGACATACAGCGTGTCAAACCCGAGCAGACGTGGGGAAACAGCCGCATTGATTTTCTTGTGGATCACGCGGACGGCTCAAGCACGTACTGCGAAGTGAAGAGTGTCCACATTGCTCATGATAATACTGCGGTATTTCCTGTGGGATATCGCAAGCGAAATGAGGACACCGTATCCGAGCGAGCCAACAAGCACCTGCACGAGCTTGCAAATATTGTAAAAAGTGGTGGAAATGCAATGGTGTGCTTCGTTGTACAAAGAGACGACTGCACATCCTTTTCTCCGAATCACGAGGATAAACAGTTCACACAGGCGTTGCAAGGCGCACAGGACGCGGGTGTGGTTGTAAAGGTTGTGTACACTCGGGTGACCACCGAGGGCATAGAGCTGCTTCACGTTGGTACCTGATTTGCAATCGTTGATTGATTCATAGTGTCTTTCGTTGTGACCTCTACTGTATAATCCACATGCACCTCTCCGTCACCACTGATGGTTTTTGTTACATGGCCCAGATTGATATTTATACTTCCAATTGCACGTTCGTCTCCTTCGTCAAAGATTCCCCAATTTGCGTCACCGCCTTTCCATGCTTCGTCTACAAAGTTAAAGTAGAACATGGAGTCCACTTGGAGATCCGCATCGAGCGGCTTGCGGTATTCAACAGTGTCGCTTGGATCATTGTACACATACGAATGAGTAATATCAAAATAGTCTCTGTATTTGCCTGCACTTGCTGACGCCCCCCCAGAATGTTGCCAGCCAGTTTCTCCAATAACAATGGGTGTGTACTTTTGAGCAAAGTCGTACGTATCTGCGTCACTTGCACTGCGATTGTTCGCATCGTACCCGCCGACTGCAAACGTATCTTGCCACGTGTATGGCACCCCATCAGGATCGTTTCCGTCAGCAGTGCTTCCATTGACATGCGACGCGTGGCTTTTACGAACCAAGTGCGCAAAATCTTGCACGTGGTGTTTGAAAGAGTTGTTGTACGCTTCGTCTGGGTCGTAGTTTCTATCAGTTATCATATGAATGTCGTTGTATGGATGGATACAAACATAATCTAACGTTTCGATCAGTCGCCTGTATGGGTGCTCGTCATTATTTGTAACCCACATGTTATACGTCACCGGAACTTTGTACTTTTCGCGCACGTATTGAGCGTGCATCGTTACGTATGGATGGAATGTGCTTCCATTCGACTTCCAATCAGCCAGATATTCATTCCCTAAACTTACACCGCACACAACGTCCTTGTACATTTGAACACGCTCCATGACAGTGTCTACATTCACTTGCCATTCAGGTGGATTGTCGTCAGATGGGGGATTGCGCGAATTTCCGCTTCCTTTGTCTGAGATGTAAATGCCAACTTGCATATATATTTTTTGAGACTCGTGAGTCTTTGTTGCATTGTAGTACCTCAAGGTTTGCAGTATTGATTGTGGACAATTTCCCCACGTTCTTACTACGTTGTAGCCAAGTATTTCAAGCTTCCCAATCGCGTCATACAGTCGACCAACGCTGTTTCTTTTCCAAGATTTTTGCGTAGAATCCCACCAATTTGATTCACCATTGTGTTCTGAGTAGGTACTTGGATAGTGCCCTTCAGGCGTCAGTTGAATGTTTGTATCAGTATCTTCTGTGTAGTAAAATTGAGTACTTCCACCCTCAGGCGTAAACCCAACACCACGCCGCGTGCGCCACCACTCGCGACTTGACGCGTTTCCTGCGTAGCTATCATCAAGTGCTGTAATGCTCACAATGTGCACACTCAGTTCTTGGGTTTCGTATTGTTCAATCATAGTATACGAGACGTTCACTTTGACACCCTCGAGACCTGATAGCACACTACCGTCAACTGGTTTCAGGAGGCCAAAGTTGATTTGTACGTAATTATTGCCGTCGATGGAACGAACCAATCCCCACGTTGTATACACTTGAAAATATGAGGCACCCAGTACGTCTTTGATCGAAAAAGACGCCGCATCGTCATACGAATATGCTGAACTAAAGTGAGGGTTCACGTATTTCGTTAGTGGCACGTTTTGAATGATTGAGTTTCGTATGTCAGTAGTCATTATCATATGGCTTGATTATTTTCATCATACACCTTTGCGCCCAAAACGTTGCGTATAGACTCGTACATAGTTGCATCGTTCGTGAGTAGTTTTGTTCGAATCTTCTCGGGAACTGTTATCGACCTACGCAGCTGTTTGACCTTTGCATTTGCGTCAATAATGCGCTGACGAAGCACTGCATCAGTGGAAGCTGCGAGATGTACATGGTCCACAATCCCGTCGAGATCAAGTGGTTTTGTCAACGTTTCGTCGTTAAACGGGGAAACAAAGAGAGCAATGTCATTCCCTGCACGTATAGCCATTGAAGCCGCTTGTGCATACGTCAAGTTGAGCTCTTCGTCAATAGCGTCCATCTCAAGAGCGTCAGAAATGACAAGCCCTTGAAAGTCTATTCCGTCTTCATCACGTAGCAGGTTGTCAATAATATTCTTGGACAAACTTGCTGGATACACTGAGTCACCCCATGGTCGTGTATTCTCGTCATAGTCAATCGACAAGTGTCCGAGCATTACAGCTGGGCAAGCGACACTTTTGTATGGTTCTAATTCTGATTCGTTCCATGTGGTTGATATGTCCACTCCACCATGATGTGTATCAAGACCAACTGTTGAACCGTGACCGGGGAAGTGCTTCAAGCATGTGAGAACGTCATTATCACGGTGCTTAGCAACCACTATATTTGCATACTCTGTAATTGTATTGACGTCAGCAGAAAACGCGCGGTCCAAACCGGATATAACTGGATTCCCGTCAACTTTTGTATCTACTACGGGTGCAAAGTTCCATGTTATTCCGCACTTTCGTAGCTGGCGTGCGATTGATTGATACTCTGTGGTTGCGGTACCTGTGACTGCGTCTGGCATTGTAGCAGCACTGTTAATCACGTCAAATCCCTGCGCATCCTGTAAAGGCTGTCGAGACCCACCTTCCATATCAACGGAAATAAGTGCAGCCAATCCGTCGGGGGGAGAACTTTGCATGAGCGCCCCAAGCTCAATTAATAGCGATTCGGCACCAAAATTTTTTCCAAGACCAGATCCAGTTACTATGAATCCGCCAACTTTCCGCTGCTTTAATAACTCTGCGGCATCTTTCACAGTTTGCTGTGAAACGCGCGATCCCGTAAATCCGCACATTATGAGTGACGCGACGTCTTCTTTGCTTACGTCCATGTACACTATGCGCATAAAGAAATCGCTCATTCGTACATTAATGATCAGAACCCTTGCAATCGCTATTCTTTTTGCAATGTGTGTATTGTGCGAGTCTCGCAAGCTCTTGTTGCTCGGCTCAGACGTTGACATCTATGGCTGCAAGTCATCAGGTGGATATTCATGGTGTATCCCTGTAGAAAAGTGTATTCACGCGACGGTTGACTGCGCACCCCCTGTTCCGCAGGTATACGACCTTACGCAAGAGCTTTGATCAGCATTTCAGTTGCATTTTGAACTTCACCATTTTTGAAACTGTTGTATAATTCCATTCTAGCAAGATTTGTCACCTTTGGATTTAGTTCGCTTTCACATGTAGCAGATACCATTGTTTCCAGGCTCGTCTTTTCAGCTTCACTTAGGTCGTCGTATTTGGTATCAAATATGATTACGTCCAGCATGTTTGATCCCGCTTCGTTGATAATGTCGTTGATATTTCTATACTCAAAGGTAGTTCCGGCTTTTACCAGAGCAACATTACCTCGTATGTTTTTGTATATAATGTTGTGATTTTCAGGGTGATCTCTATTGCCGTGGATTATCATGAGCGTCTTTGCAAAGCGCTCTTCGTCGGTCTTTGCTGTGCGCCACAGTCTCCGGAGCAACGTAGACGTTAGATATTCAGTATTCTCACACCCTAAAGAATTCACTTGAATTATGTTGTTGGTAATGTTGGTAATGTTACTCGTGTTGTTGTTAATGGTGCAACTCTTTATTGTGTCGACGTTGTGTAACTCTTCTTCCAGCAGTTTCCTGTATTCAAACTTGTGCTTGCAACTGCATATATGACGTGACACATTCGAAGCATATACACTGAAATAATCACAAAATCTACACTGATTTGGCGAAGCATTTTCAGGAAACTTTTTACCCAACTTTATTTCTAGAATACGCACAGGGTCATTCTTCTCTTTACAATGATCCAGGTGCTTCAACAAGTTTTGCCTTGATTGAAAAGTCTTATTGCAGAACTCGCACGCCTTTGACCCCGTTCGCTGACTTTCTCCGCACGACTTCTCAGCATTAGTTTGTGACTTCTCAGCATTAGCAAATGACTTCTCAGCATTAGTTTGTGACTTCTCAGCATTAGCTGTGCACTTTTTTTTCTTACCATAATGCCTCTGTAATTCCCAATTAGTACTAAACCCCCTGCCACAATCTTTACAGCAGTGCATTTCCTTACTACATGAAATTACAAAATAAAACAACAAAAAACAACAAAAACAACAAAAACAACAAAAGTAAAGTGTTTTGTCAAATGACTTCTCAGCATAAGCAAATGACTTCTCAGCATAAGCAAATGACTTCTCAGCATTAGGCAATGACTTCTCAGCATAAGCAAGTGACTTCTCAGCATTAGTTGCAAAAATAAATATTACGAAAATCGCTCGAGGAATTTTGGCACCTGTTTTTTGTTGTTTTTTGTTGTGTTTACCTTTTTCGTTACTACAATGTTATACGGAAAAAACAACAAAAACAACAAAAACAACAAAAAAATGTTGCAGAGAGAGAGGAGATATTTCATGAAAGTATTTGTAAAAACAAAATTTTACATAGATGTTGAATTTTTTGGAGTTCATGAAACAATTTAAGAATGTTATCTGTGTTTTAAGTACACATGCCCGAATACACTTGCGACATCAAAGAGACGCGTGGAGAATCTTGGCCAACTCCGGGTGTACATCACAGTAAATATAATTACAAAGGAGATGTCAACATGAATGGATACCATGATGCAGCAGTTGATTCCACGCGAGAATGGACATGCAGAGAAACGAAGTAAACTCAGAAATGTTTCAATTTTGAAATTGGCCCGTAGTGATCAATATTCCCTGCAAAAAAGCTGGGGATAGTTGTGGTCCAGTCAGTATCTTCTGGCAAACTGTTCAATTTTGTCAGCACGCACGCAACCATGGCGCTGCACCAAAAGCTCTGCTCGCGCTGAGGGCAATGATCGTAGCCGATGAATGCTTGTACCCAGTCAACTGGGTTTATGTCGTACGGTTTATCATGGATCTCGTCATAGACGCGCCTGAGATTATCTGCACTGAATCGTGGGCCGCTGTATTTGCGGTAAAATGTCGAGCCGGGAATCATGCGCTCGGCCAGGGGGACGATTTGCACCCCAAATTTCTTCTTATCGTCCACAGAGTCTGGTATACCTGTCCATGCGGATTCCCAGAGATATGTGCCTTTGATACCCAGCCACTTTGGGTCTTTCAAAACAATTCCCACGTGCACCCATGGAGATTGAGTAAACGTGGAAATGAATTTGTCTACAAGCCACCAGCTGGATTTCGCAGTTGACGCGCGGTACATGACAATGTCACCTGTGTTCATATATACAGTGGCATGAGTTAGAAAAAAACTCTTTAAGTGTATACATGTCGATACGGGGATTGCGTGATTGTGTATTACAGCCCTGTGAAACTGTTGATATTCATTACTTGCAGACCGAAGAATATACAGAGCCAACAGTCAAAGACGTCATTACGTCACTTGAATTTCCCAAAGAATTTACTGAGCAGTTGTATCTGAAATACGTTCAACTCGAGGGTGGCTTCTGGCTTCTGGAGAATGAAAAGGTCACACTAGATCCGATAAATCTGCATGAATATATAGACTCCCCTGATGAGGAAGCTGAGTACAACGTTACGTATATATTAGCTGACGGGTATGCAAGCATTCACATGATGGGGACGCTAGTTCGACTATTGTCATTAAAATATTGACATTGTATATGAAACGGTCGCAAGTGCTGCTTACAATTGCGATTACATACTTTTCAATTTCAATGCTCGAATACGTGCTTCATTCGAAGGTGATGCATGGTAACCCTGATACGCTGCGCAGGGTGCCCATAGTTGGCAAAATTATGGCGAAAACCGCAGAGCACCATCTGGCGCATCATATGGAAGTCCGTATGGATATGAAATTAGAACATAAGACTGACGTCAGTGGTTTGATATTTGGCTGGGAAACTTCACTCATTTTGTTAGGATTGCAATTTGGACTCATGATGTCATTGAAGCGATTTACGAAACTAAGCACAAAATCAACAGCAATTGTGTCGTTGTCTATCATGGTTGGATATTGCTTTTTGTGGAATAGCATTCACCTTGACATGCACAGGGTTTCCCACAACGTTAGCATCGCGCAAGGGGTTCCAAATATGCCAAATACATTATCAAGGGGATTTGTGTACAGATACTTGTGGAAGTATCACGCGATCCACCACTTACAAAAAGGGGGAGACAAGGGTAACTTCAACATTGTGTTGCCTGGATTTGATCACCTTATGGGAACGTTTCGTGGATTTTGTTTTGATAATACAGAGTACTGCAGAGAAACAAAGGATGCGCGATGCAAGGTGAGAATGAAGGACTGTGTGCGCGATAGTGAAATTCACCCCCGGACTGAAAGTACAGTAGACAACAACACAAAAAACGCAAACACATTGAAGGGATGGTTTGATGTGTGAATTACTTTACGGCCAATGAAATTCCTATATAATAATCTTAGTGAGAGGGCACCTAGTATGACATACCATGGTATTTGTAAAAAGTACAGCAATATGGAAATTAACACATATCCATTTATATAGCCGTGTGTTGCTGTATATATACGGTCATGAGCAAATTGCAAGTAAAAGTATCTACCTACGGAAATTAAGAGAGCAAGGCTCAGTGCATGCATTCATTTAACGAATATAATATTACGACCTAGCGGTAAAGTACTGCGTACCATTTGCATTTCGGTTTGTACGCGTGCGCTTGCGTGAACCTTCGCTGGAGCTCACGGACGGGCTTTGGGCAACAGAGCGAGGTGACGCAAGGTGCTTGAATAAGTTTTCGCTGTAGTACTTCAGCAATTCGTTATTTGCACGATACGGCTGACCTCTTTCAGGATACACAGTGCGCACAGGTGAATTTTCAGGAAAATACCCCTTTTGATTTGCACGTGTCCAATTTTTGTTAAAGTTTCTCTTTACTGCGTCAAATACCTGGCCAAGCGACTCACAGTGTTGGGTATTTTTCGAGTGGAACCGCCTATGGGCGCCGTAATCAAATACGTAAAGACGCCACACGGAACCGCTGTTGTCAGTGATCAGTGCAATATTTCCAGGATGCAGATCGCCATGATATCCCTTGGTAACCTTGTAAAACTTGAGCAGTGTTTCAGTAAGCAATGAATACAACACGCTGCGACTGTCCGGGCACGCGCGGATTCGGCGGATGTGCGCGTCCAACGATTCCGACTTGAGCCACGGCACACCTCCGGTGAAGCTGTTCATGACGTACACCCCGTAGGTTGCGGTTTTTTTGTACGCCACAATCACCGGACCAACCCCCTGCAAAAAGAGCTGCGCATTGTTCCCCACTGCTATTTCGTTATCGAAAATATGAGAGTCTTCCTCGTGTTTGAACTGCATTTGTTTCAAGACGAATGCGCCAGTGAGAAATCCGTCTACATTCAGCGAGTGCACGCTGCCGTACGCGGAAGCATTCCCTATGCGCCTATCGAGCGTCGCTTGATTCAACTTGCGCAACCCAAACAATGTGCGCCCAGCCTCTGTTATGGTTAATCCTTGTAGCACGTTCATTTAGAATGTTGACAAAAAATGATTGCATAAAATTAATAATCAAATGCTTCGGCCTGACATTGCTGTCTCGAATCTCATTGGACTATGTTCCGACGAATCTAGTGGTAAATCTATATCATAAGGTTGCAACTTTGCGCTACGAAAACGACTGTAATTTATTAAACTATTACTGGAATGAAAGTCAAAATCGTTGGAGGTGGGGGAATTTCAGATTCAACAAAACACTTTCATTGAGTATTACAATGGTGTACCGTATTCATATCCGATAATTCCCTAATGTTGAAGATTGCACAGCTGCACCACTTTGCCCACTGCGCTGTTGCGCTTCACGCACTTGCCTGTGACGGGATTCTTTATCTGTGTCCCGGCGCAGCGAGAGTGAATCTTGTTCTTCTCTTGAAGCAAGCGCTTGTTACGCCCAGAGAAATAAGGAAGTTTGGCGAGATTTGCATTAAATTTGAGAAAGATTGATTCTGGGTTACCCGTGCTGATACCTTGATTATTCAGCACAAATTGCCATTGTGACTCGAACCACTGCAAAAGCTGACTTTTAGTAAGTTTGCTAGTGTGGTGAGTTCGTTTTGTGGCATTTCCAAAATCAATCAGTTTGATCTGTACACGGCCAGTGGGTGTACGCGTAACGATTACATTTTCAAAGTGGAGGTCGCTGTGGATGAACCCCGCCTGCCACATACAAAGCACCGCATCGTGAAGCTTTGTGCGAACCGTTTTGTACTCTTGTGCAGACGCAGTTTTTATAAAATCGTATAGCTCCACTCCATTAATGTACTCCATTGCGTGAATGTGCGTGACGTCAAATTCAAGGTCTTCGGACACTAGTTTGAGCAGCTTTGAACGCTTTGTGGCAGAGAGCTTGATTGGCTTGACTACAAACCGCTTGCAAGATATTGCGTTGTACAGTTCAAAGTGCATGTTTCGCTCGTTGTCGTCGTCGTTAAAGCTGGCTTTGACAACGTATGGAGATTTCGCCGCGCTGTCAAACACCTTGTACACCACCCCTTGAATTCCATATCCGATTTTTTCGATCCGAATTGTCATTAATTTACTTTATTTTTTTTTACTTAAAGGAAGCCGAAGCTCATGAATAAACGCAACCTTCCCATGGAGTTCTCTCAGAGCTTTATCCAGCGAATGATTCACGCTTCGCGTGAGTACGCAAGGTACAGTGGAGACCCTGCTACAATTTCGGAGTCATTTGGGAGCTTCAGTAACGGCCGAGATGCGCTCTACAATGCTTTACTGTACGAAGCACACGTGGCAATGAAAGATCCCAGCGCTGCATATGAGGACGAGCCGCTGCTATGCTGCGTGGACCTTCACACAACAAACCCAGGGCTCGTGGTGAAGCACGATGATGAAGGGACGCGAGTTGTGCATTTGGACGGTACGGAATCAGAGCATAGTCAGCTTGACAAGTTGGCTTTATACGCGAGTCCAGTACCGTATGAACGGCATTTGGAGGGGTTGCTCAAGAGTCAGCTGCACCCGATGCTCGAACAAACAATTCTTGTGGGAAACAGCGTACACGCATGTACCGTTCCAAAGCTGAAGGACTTGTGTCGACGAGCAAAGCTGAAAGTTTCTGGCGTGAAACAGGAGCTCATTGATAGGCTACAGCAAAACGGCGGAATGCCAAATGTGCAGCTCATTCACGGTCCGCCAGGCACGGGAAAAACGTACACAATGCTCACAATGCTGAAGCAAATGCAAGACTATCCACATACGCACAGATTTCTAGTGTGCGCCCCGAGCAATGTTGCTGTGATCAACTTGTACACGCGGGCGCGAGAGTGGGGGCTTAAAGGAACGCTTGTTATGCGCGACGAAAAGATACCAATCGAAGTGGACATTAGCGACGAGGAGCGCGAGCAGTGGAATCCCAAGCAGGCTCGCATAGTATTTGCAACAGTTTCGGCACGGTGTGGATCCAAGCTGCGCAAAGAGCATTTTCAAACAGTCATCATGGACGAGGCGGCGCAGTGCATGGAGGCGTGGGCGTGGGGAATTTTCCGAGAGTCCCTGACCCAGCTGATCCTTGCCGGTGATCCCCATCAGCTACCGGCGCTCACCAGCCAGGAAGGAACCCAATGCGGTCACGGACGCAGCCTTATGGAACGTCTCATGAGCATTGGGCACCCTTCAAAGCTCCTGAATATTCAGCGGCGAATGCATCCAGATATTGTGCATTTTCCAAACCTGGAGTTTTACCAGGGGCAGCTGGGGTCCGAGTTTGACGTATCGTCCGATCGGTGCTCGAGCACTCCATACTGTGCACTTGCGGTTGAAAGCAGCGAGACGAAAGTGGGCACGTCCTACAGAAACGACGCAGAAGCCAAGGTGGTGGTTTCCATGGCGAAAAAGTTGCGGGCCAAGTATTCTGACATTGTTGTGATTAGCCCATACAAGGCGCAGTGTGAATACTTGCGCACCCTTGAGCCGCAGCTGGTGGTGCACACGGTGGATTCCTTTCAGGGCAAAGAGGCTGACGTCATTCTTCTCACCACAGTGCGAAGCGGCGCCAGTGTGGGATTCTGGAGAGATCGCCGCCGCCTAAATGTGGCACTCACACGAGCCAAGCACGTATTACGCGTGATTGGCAGTGTAAAGACATGGGCGCGCGGTGATACTGTCATGAGTAAACTCGCACACGATGTGCAGTGCCGGCAGCTGGTGCAGCAGCTGGGCGTTCGGGAGCTCATGGCGCTTGGTGTTCGGGTTCCATTGCAGCAGGCGGTTGACTTCAGTGCTACTCAACCATGGGGGCGGCCCGTTGTGAGCCAGCGCGCAATAATGGCTGCAAAGAACGACCCAAAGCGCCGAAGCCGCACTGTGCAGAGCATTGGTTAAGCTTTGCAGTGGTTCAACATCGGTTCGCGCAAATGGCAGCGTGCACACACTTGACGAATTAGGCTACACAATCGATTGGAATGTAGACATTGACTCAGGCACAAAGCGCACAATGATTCAGATCCACAACGTGCGACTTAAGGGAACTGACTCGCAGTTGTACACTGAAATGTGCAAGGTGATTGAAAAGCGAGGACCTGACTGGAATGGTGCATGTGTATATGGCCCTCAGCCAACTACACTGTGTGAAATTCCATACAAGGGAATCCGATGGGTTCCGCCAGCACCAGCGCCAGTACGGGACCGCCAGCGCGAGCGAATGCAGGCGCAGCAGTTTGTGACTAAACTACGCCGATAAAATTAAGTTATATAATGTAATGAAACGACCGAAGCTCAGTAAAAATGATGTGGCACTAATTGTTTTCGTCGCAACTGTGCTGTCAATAGTTGCATTCGCACTTTATATGAAAAAATCAACCCCGACGCCGACCCCGACCCCGACCCCG
>JGI20157J14317_10003618_pt1 | contig 12257 bp, 8 predicted proteins | sample COG_07_FD_14317 | JGI IMG/M metagenome (IMG submission 14317)
ATTTTTGGGAATTGGATCTGCGCCTGAATTTTTAGAAAATTTGATGTGGAAAAAATTTACAAAAAAAATGAAGTCTGAAACTATTCAAAAAGGAATTTTACAATTAAAACATGGTAACTATGAGTATCCAATCACACACCAGTTAATAAAAGATGGTAGAAAAAATAAGGTTTTAAACAAAAGAATTAAATCAAAAATAAATATCACTATGGTACATGGACAAAAAGATGAGGTTGTGCCCGTTTCTTATTCAAGAAAAGTTTTGAAAATTTTTCTAAATGCCAAAAAAAAATTAGTAATTGTTAAAGGTGGAGACCACAGTTTATCAAGTCAAAAATGGCTTAAAATAATAATAAAAGAACTTAAATTGATTATTTAGCCAACTTCTTTAATAACTGGTTTGTGACTAATTGGATTACTTAATTTATCTAACATTTCTTTCGGACAAACTTGAACAAAATTCTTTAACTCTTCATCATAATTTTCAATTAACAATTTTGATAAATTAGATCCTGTTTCTTCAAAATGTTCTTTGATTAAACCTTTAAGATATGTTTTCCAGTAATCTGTTTCTACATTTTGCCATACAACAGATTCGTTGTTTACTTTTTTTTCAAATTCTGATGATTTATCATAAATAAATGCCATTCCCCCTGTCATACCCGCTGCAAAATTATCGCCTACATCACCTAAAATTACTACTGTTCCTCCTGTCATATATTCACAACCGTTAGAGTCACATCCTTCAATTACGGTAGTTGCTCCAGAGTTTCGAACCGCAAATCTTTCTCCCGCTTGCCCAGCTGCAAATAATTTTCCTGATGTAGCACCATATAAAACTGTATTTCCTATAATGGTGTTTTCATTTGAAATTAGATTGCTTTCNTCAGACAATTTGATTGAGATTGTAGCACCTGATAACCCCTTACCTACATAATCATTAGCATCTCCTTTAAGAACAAGTTTTAAGCCTTTTGCTGAAAAGGCACCAAATGACTGTCCTGCTGATCCTTTGAAATTTAATACTAAAAAGTTTTCATTAAGTTTTTCATATCCATATTTATTATATAGATGATGAGATATTCTTGTTCCAACAGCTCTATTTGTATTTTTAATNTCATATTCTTTTTCTATTTTTTCAGAACTATCTAAAGCTTTCTCAATTTCTGGCCAAATTTCTTGATCAAGTGTATCTGGTACATGATTTATTTCCTGGTTTTCACAATATCTTTTATTATTACCATTATCTGCCTGTACAAAAAGTGGGTTCAAATCTAAATCATCAAGATTCGGAGAGGCTTTACTAACCTGCATTAAAAGATCTGTCCTTCCAATAATTTCATTTAATGATTTAAAACCTATTTTTGCTAAAATTTCTCTTACTTCGGATGCAATAAATGTAAATAAATTTACTACTTTGTCTGGAGTCCCTGTAAATTTTTCTCTAAGTTTTTCATCTTGAGTGCAAACACCAACTGGACATGTGTTTGAATGACATTGTCTAACCATGATACAACCCATCGCAACTAAAGCGGTTGTTGCTACTCCGTATTCTTCAGCTCCCATCATTGCTGCAATAACAACATCTCTTCCTGTTTTAATTCCACCATCAGTTCTTAAAGTAACTTTGTGTCTTAAATTATTTAAAGTTAAAACCTGATTGGCTTCTGTCAAACCCATTTCCCAAGGAATTCCCACATACTTAACACTAGTTTGTGGTGTTGCACCAGTACCACCATTGTGTCCCGATATTAATATGATGTCTGCTTTCGCTTTGGCTACTCCAGCTGCAATTGTTCCTACACCTGATGAAGCAACAAGCTTAACTCCAATTCTTGCTTTAGGGTTTATTTGTTTTAAATCATAAATAAGTTGGGCAAGATCTTCTATAGAATAAATATCGTGATGTGGTGGGGGAGAAATCAATGTAACTCCAGGTGTTGAGTGTCTTAGTTTTGCAATTTCCTCTGTAACTTTAAAGCCTGGTAATTGCCCACCTTCTCCAGGTTTAGCTCCTTGAGCTATTTTAATTTCAATTTCATTACAATTGTTTAGATAATTAACTGTAACACCAAATCTTGCTGATGCTATTTGTTTTACTCTAGAGTTTGCACTATCTCCATTTTCTAAAACTTTAAACCTGCTCTCATCTTCTCCACCTTCACCACTACAAGATGCACCTTTAATTCTATTCATTCCAGTAGCAAGAGTTTCATGAGCCTCTTTTGAAAGAGCTCCATGTGACATGCTTCCACTGCCAAATCTCTTAAGTATATTTTGTATTGGCTCAACCTCTGAAATTTCTATTGGTCCTTTCAATTTTTTTGATCTAAAATCAATTAAATCTCTCAAATTAATTGGTGGTAAGTTATATATTCCTTCTGCATATCTCTTATAAGCTTCATAAGAATTAGATCCTACAGCACTTTGTAATAAATGAATTAACTTGCCTTGATATTGGTGTGTTTCTCCATTTTTACGGTATCTATATATTCCACCTATTGGTAAAATTGTTTCAGAACTATCAAATGCTTCCTTATGAATTGATCTGATTTTTTTTTCTAATCCTGTTAATCCAATTCCAGATATTTTTGATACAACGCCTGGAAAATAGTCAGCAACAATTGTTCTGCTTAAACCAACAGTTTCAAAATTACATCCTCCTCTATAAGAACTCAAAACAGAAATTCCCATTTTAGACATAATTTTTAATAGACCAGCATTCACTGATTTAATGTANCTCTNCACACATTCATCAAAACTAAATTTTCCAAAAAGTTTTTTTTCATNTCTTTGATATAAACTATCAAATGCAAGATAAGGATTTACTGTTGTTGCTCCTACACCAATCATGGTCGCAAATGAGTGTGTATCTAAAGCTTCTCCAGATTGAACGTTTATAGAGACATATCCTCTTAATTTTTTTTCTATCAAAAATGAATTGATTGCACCAACACACAAAAGCATAGGAATTGGCAAATTAGTTTCTGATAATTCTTTATCACTTAAAATTAATTGGGTAATACCTTGCCTCACGGCAATTTCTGCATCTTTTTGAATTTTTTTTAATGACTGAAACAAACTTTGGTCTTTTGAAAAAGTACAATCTATAACTAATGAATTTTTGCCAAAAAAATTAATAAATTTATCAAATTGAGAATTTGATAAAATAGGGCTATTTAAAACGTATATATTTTGTTTGGTTAAATTATCAAAATCTAAGATGTTACCCAAATTTCCAAATCTTGTTTTTAAACTCATAACCTTATTTTCTCTTAAGGAGTCGATTGGTGGATTTGTTACTTGACTAAAATTTTGTCTGAAAAAATGATATAGAGGTCTATATTTATCAGACAATACTGCAAGAGGTGTATCATCTCCCATAGAGCCTATCGCTTCTTTTGCATCTTCAGCCATTGGGTGCAAAATAAGCTCTAAATCTTCTAGACTCATTCCAAATGTGTATTGTCTTCGTCTTAAGTCATCTCCAGAAAATGTATTTTTTTCCCCAGAAATAGTAATTTTTTCGTCTAAATCGATAATTTGAGAATTAAAGTGTTTATATTCCTTTGCTAAATAATCTTTAATTTTACTATTAGTAAATACTTTTCCTTTTTCAATTCTAACCCCTATTATTTCTCCTGGACCCAATCTTCCTTTTGTTAAAATTTTCTTCTCATTTAGTTCGATCATGCCTGTTTCAGAACCTGCAAATAATAAATTATCTTTAGTAATTGCATATCTTAATGGTCTTAATCCATTTCTATCATTTGCAGCAATTACCCACTCATTATCTGTTCCAGCTATAGCCGCAGGTCCATCCCAAGGTTCCATCGTACTATTCAAAAAATTAAATAATTGTTGGTGATCTTTAGATAGAGTTTTATTCTTTTTAGACCAAGCATCAGGCACTAACATTAATTTTGCTAGTGGCGCTGGCTGACCTGAGATATTTAATAATTCAAAAACGTTATCTAAAGCTGCAGAGTCAGATGCACCTTGTTGAATTACTGGTTTTAAATTTTCTATGTTATCAAAAAGAGGACTATTCATTTCTTGCTCATGAACTTTCATCCAATTTTTATTTCCTCTATATGTATTAATTTCTCCATTATGAGCAATCGCTCTAAATGGTTGAGCTAAATTCCAGCTTGGTGCTGTATTGGTAGAAAATCTTTGATGAAAAATTGCATATCTTGAGACAAATCTTTCGTCCTTTAAATCTAAGAAAAAATCTGAGATAGCTTCTGCTAAAAACATTCCCTTATAGATAATTGATTTTGAGCTAAGTGAACAAATATAAAAATTATTCAAAGAAACTTGAAAAGCTTTGTTTTCTATTATTCTTCTTGTTTCATATATTTTTCTCTCAAGATCTTTGTTAAGTAATTCTGGGTTATTAGATTTAAATAGTACTTGAATAATTTCAGGCATTGTTTGAAATGCTTTTTCACCTAAAACTTTTGGATTAACTGGAACTTGTCTCCAGCCATATATGCTAAAATCATTTTTTGTTAATTCGCTCTCAACTATTGTTTTGCAGCTTTCTTGTGCTGCATAATCATTTCTTGGTAAAAAAATCATTCCAACACATATTTCTGAATTATCGTAGGAATGACCAGTGACTTCTATTTTTTCTATAAAAAAATCCTTTGGTATCTCTACATGTATACCTGCACCATCCCCTGTCTTTCCATCAGCGTCAACCGCTCCTCTATGCCAAACAGCTTTTAAAGCTTCAATTCCATACTCAACAACTTTACGAGACTTCTTCCCTTCGGTAGATGCAATTAAACCAACACCACAAGCATCGTGTTCCATCTCTTCAGAATAGACATGGTTTTTTTTTAGTATTTCAAGATTTTTTTTATAATTTTCCATTAAGCTACTCTTGGCTGTTTTAAACGCTTATTTTCTATATGCTTTTTAATTGAAGTGGCAGCATCTCTTCCATCTTTAATTGCCCAAACAACTAAAGATGCTCCTCTAATTATGTCACCTGCCGCAAAAACTCCACTCAAATTTGTTTCCATTGTATCAAAATCAGTTTTTATAGTTCCCCATTTTGTCACTTGTAATTCATTTGCGTCAAACAAGGTTGGTAAATCTTCAGGATCGAAACCCAGTGCTTTAATGACCATATCAGTTTTTACTTCAAAGCTTGAGTTTTCTTGAATCTCTGGTTTTCTTCTACCACTTTCATCAGGCTCACCTAATTTTATTTGATCTACAATTAATTTTTCAACTTTATTTGTTCCTTTGAATTCTTTGGGACTTGATAACCAAACAAACTCTACACCTTCTTCTTCAGCGTTAGCTACCTCTCTTGCTGATCCAGGCATATTCTCTTTATCTCTTCTGTATAAACACTTAACAGATTTCGCTTTTTGTCTTATTGATGTTCTTACACAGTCCATCGCTGTATCTCCACCACCAATAACAACAATATCCTTTCCTTCTGCATTCAAAATTCCCTTATCAAATAATTCTACCTTATCCCCTAATCCTTTTTTATTTGACGCTGTTAGAAAATCCATTGCTGGAAAAATATTATTTAAATCGTTTCCTGGAAGCTCAATCTCCCTAGCTTTATAAACTCCTGTTGCAATTAAAATTGCATCATGTTTTTTTCTTAATTGTTCTAAACTTGCATCTTTTCCAACTTCAAAATTTTGTATAAATTCAATTCCCCCATCTTTTAAAAGCTTCGTTCTTCTCTCAACAACTTCTTTCTCAAGTTTAAAATTTGGAATACCGTAAATCAGTAATCCTCCAGCCCTATCATATCTGTCATAAACTGTAATTTTATATCCACTTTTTCTCAATTCTTCAGCAGCAGCTAGTCCAGCTGGACCCGCACCAATTATTCCAATACTTTCATTTTTTTCATTAGAAATATTTATAGGTTTTACCCAACCTTGTTCCCATGCATTATCAGTAATATATTTTTCTATTGAGCCGATTGTAACTGTTCCATGGCCAGATTGTTCAATAACACAATTTCCTTCACACAATCTGTCTTGTGGACATATTCTTCCACAAACTTCTGGCATATTATTTGTGCTTTGAGATAATTCATAAGCCTCCTTAAGTCTTCCTTCTGCTGTTAGTTTTAGCCAATCTGGAATATTATTGCTTAATGGGCAGTGAACTTGACAAAAAGGAACACCACACTGAGAACATCTACTGGATTGCTCCTTTGCCTTTTCATTAATAAATTCGTCATAAATCTCATTGAAGTCTTTTTTTCTGACATCTGTCTCTCTTTTAGGTGGAGTTTGTTGACCTATTTTTACAAACTTTAGCATTTTATCAGTCATATTTTTTTATAATTTAAGGCAAATTATATATTGTTTTTATTAAATAAAGCTAAAAATAGGTCAGTTACTATGACCTTATTAAGCCATATAAGTTTGAAAATTATAGGATTTCTAATAATTGCATAGCTAATATGCTTAAATCGAATTGTTTTAAATGAATATTTTTTAAGCTAGGTAGATAAAATGCTACAGAACATTATAGAAGTTTTAATACTTTCCGCCATCCAAGGCATATCTGAGTTTTTGCCTATAAGTTCATCAGCACATCTAATAATAGTATCAAGTTTATATGAATTCAAGTCTGGCTCATTATTAATAGATATAAGTCTTCATCTAGGGTCTTTATTTGCAATCATATATTTTTTTAGAAAAGATTTATTAGACGTAAAAAATAATAAAAGACTTTTAAGTCTTATTATTGTGGGATCAATTCCATTAATAATTGTTGGATATATTTTATATTACACTGGAATTATTTATGAACTAAGAAATATTAAAATTATAGCATGGACAACTTTAATTTTTGGAATTGTTCTATTTATAGCAGATAGAANTCGTTTCGATAAAAAAATTTCTTCAAATTTAAATCTTCAATCAATTCTATTTATAAGTTTATTTCAGATTCTTTCTTTAGTTCCAGGAGTGAGTAGGGCAGGTATAACTATCACGGCTGCTAGAATATTAAGATTTAATAGGTTAGATTCAAGTAAAATTTCATTTTTACTTTCTATTCCAGCTTTAGCTGGTGCAAGTTTTTTAGGATTAAAAGATGTGTTTAATCAGCCAGTTGAATTTAGTTATTTAGTATTCATTGCTATATTAACATCTTTTATTTTTTCTTTTGTAACTGTAAAATTTTTTTTAATTTATATAAATAAATTTTCAATGAATGCTTTTGTAATATATAGAATTATCATAGCATTAATCTTATTTGCTTTGATTTATTAAGAATATTTTTTTTGAACCAATGGTAGTAGCTGAGATAGTAAAACACCACACAAAATAAAAAAGCATCCAAGTAAATTATTAATATCTAAAACTTGATTTAGAATATACCAAGCAGCAATAGTTGCAAATACTCCTTCTAAAGAAAAAATTATTGCAGCAGGGGCAGGGGAAATATTTTTTTGAGCATAAATTTGTAAAACGAAAGCAAAACCACCTGATAAAATACCAGCGTATAAGATAGAATTTATTTCTTTCATAATATCTAAATAAATAAACTCCTCGTAAATAAGTGCTATTAGAGATGAAAACAAAGCAACAATTAGAGTTTGAGCAGCACCAAGAGTTAAAGGAAGATCGTATTTTTTAACAATTATTCCTGTAAAAATTATATGAGTACTCCAAAACAAAGCTCCAAGAATTACTAAACTATCTCCAAGTCTAACCGTAGCATCATAAAAATTTGTTAATAAATACCCTCCAATTAAACATAAAACTACTGATGGCCAAACACTCCAATGAATTGATGTTCTTTTAAATAAAAAAATTATGATTGGTACTATTGGAACATAAAAAATCGTAAAAAAGCTGCATTAGCAACATCTGTATAAAGCAATGCAACTTGTTGCAAAGCAGAACCTAAAAATAAAGATAAACCAATTAAAAATGTGAGATTTATAAAAGTTTTAATGTCAGATTTAAACTCTGACTTATATTTTTTTAATTCAAATAAAAAAACTAACGGCGTAATTGCCAAAAACCCTATAAAAAATCTTACTGCATTNAATGTGAANGGGCCAATGTTGTCCATACCAGTATCTTGAGCAATAAAAGTTGTTCCCCAAATAAAAGTACACAGCAAAGCGCTTAATAATGAGGTGGTTTTTGACATGATTTATATTAGACAGCTAACTTGTAAGCAAAATTTTTACCTAAATTTTCTTTTAAGTCATTGTTAAATCTTGCAGCCTCAGCTCCATCTATAATTCTATGATCATAAGACAAAGATATTGGTAACATTGTTCTAGTTTGAAATTTTCCATTAATGAATATTTGTTTTTTTTGAGATTTACCTACTCCTAATATTGCAACTTCTGGATAATTTATGATTGGAGTAAAAAATGATCCTCCTATTCCTCCTAAACTTGTAATAGTCATTGATCCACCAAATAACTCTTTTTTATCAATTTTAAGATTTCTACAAAGTTCACTAACTTCTTTTAATTCTTTGCTAAGTAATGAAATTTTTTTATTATTAGCATTTCTTATTTTGGGAACCATTAAGCCGTTTGGTGTATCAACAGCGATTCCAATATGGAAATATTTTTTTAGTGTCATTTTTCCAGTATCAATTTCATCAATTGAGGAATTAAAACTTGGGAATTTTTTTAAAGATGCAACTAATGCTTTTATTATAAATGCTAAAGGAGTAATTTTAATTTTTTCTCCAGTATACATATCTGTGAGAGAGCTTCTAAAGCTTTCCATTTCTGTAATGTCTGCCTCATCGTGATTGGTAACATGAGGTATAGTTGTCCATGAATTGTTAGATAAGTAGAAGATAATTTTTTTACTCTTGGTATATCTTTTATTTCAATTTCTCCAAAATCGGAATGTTCAAACTCATTTTTAATTTTACTTGTCTTATTATCTTTTGTTTCATTAATATCTTTAGGTTTAGAATAAACAAATTTTTTAATATCATCTTCAATAACTCTTCCATCTTTTTCACTGCCAACTACTTGACTAATGTCTACTCCGAGTTCTCTCGCAAATTTTCGAGCTTTTGGACTTGCAGATGAAATATCATGAGAAGTAGTTTTAATTTCTTTAGTTTGGGTTTGTTCTATTTCTGGTTTTATTACTTTAATTTTTTTGAATTCTTTTTCAATTTCTTGCTTTTCTTCGGCTATTTCATTTAATTGTGACTTGCTATCTAAAACTAATATCAAATCACCTTCAGAGACTTTATCGCCAACTTTTGTTCTTAAAGATTTAATTTTGCCCTCAAAGTTTGATGGTATCTCAACGCTAGATTTGTCACTCTCTATTGTAATTAAAGGATCATTTTTTTTGAGAATTTGACCTTCTGAAACTAGTACTTCAATTACCTCAACATCTTTAAAATCTCCAATATTTGGTACTTTAACTTCAGTTTCTGACATTATAATTTAGTTGGCATTGGTTTTTCACCATCAATATTATATTTCTTTATTGCTTCTTTTGCATACTTTGATGCTATTAACTGTTCTTTAGCTAAGACACTCAAACCATATGCAACTAAATGTTCTTTATCTACCTCAAAGAACTTTCTTAAATTTTTTCTAGTATCACTTCTACCAAAACCATCTGTTCCTAAAGAGTAAAAACTCTTGNTAGTATAGGGNCTTATTTGATCAGAATTCATTCTCATATAATCTGATGCTGCCATTATTGGGCCTTCTGTTTTTCCAAGGCATTTTTCAACAAATGAAATTTTTTGCTCTTTGTCTGGATTTAAAAGATTGTATCTTTCAACTTCCATTCCATCTTTTCTTAATTCATTNAAACTTGTTACACTCCAAATTTCACTATCAATTTGATAATCATTTTGAAGAACTTCAGCTGCAGCCATCATTTCACGAAGTATAGTNCCNGATCCTAATANTTGGATTTTTGTCTTCTTAAACTTATTGAATTCTTTTATCTTATACATTCCTTTAAGAATNCCTTCTTCGCAGTTTTTATCTTTTGGCATTTCAGGGTGAGAATAGTTTTCATTCATAGTAGTAATATAATAAAAAACATTTTCTTTCTTCTCATGCATTCTTCTTAAGCCTTCTCTAAAAATTACAGCTAACTCATAATGAAAAGTTGGATCATAAGTTACACAATTTGGTATTGTTGAGGCTATTAAATGGCTATGTCCATCTTGGTGTTGAAGTCCCTCTCCAGCTAAAGTAGTTCTCCCTGCTGTAGCACCAATTAAAAATCCTCTTGCCTGACTATCCCCAGCAGCCCAAGCGAGATCGCCAATTCTTTGGAAACCAAACATAGAATAAAAAATATAAATTGGAATCATTTCTATATCATGGTTTGTGTATGATGTAGCAGCAGCAATCCAAGATGACATTGCTCCAGCTTCATTAATTCCTTCCTCTAATACCTGTCCACTTTTATCTTCACGATAAGAACTTAACTGAGCAGAGTCTTCTGGTTCATATTTTTGACCTTCATGAGCATATATTCCAATTTTTTGGAAAAAACCTTCCATTCCAAATGTTCTTGCTTCATCAGGAATTATTGGAACCAACCTTGGTGAAATATTTTTATCTCTAAGTAAATTAGTGAACATTCTAACCATTGCCATTGTCGTGGACATCTCTTTTTCACCAGTAGAAACTTTCATAAAATCAAAAATATCTTTTGATGGTGCTTTAATTGGTTTTGCGTAAGTGGTTCTTTCAGGTAGGTAGCCACCTAAATTCAATCTTCTTTCTTTTAAATATTTAATTTCTGGTGATTTTTCATCAGGTTTAAAATATTCAATATTTTTAACTTGTTGATCAGTTAAAGGAACATCAAAACGATCTCTATAGTATAGCAAGTCGTCTACATCTAACTTTTTTGTTTGGTGAGTTGTGTTTACACTTTCACCTGTCTTACCCATTCCATATCCCTTAATAGTCTTGGCTATAATAACAGTTGGGCTTCCTTGGTTTTTTGAAGCCTTATCATAAGCTGCATATACCTTATGAGGATCATGACCACCTCTATTTAACCTCCAAATATCTTTATCTGATAAGCTTGATACTAATTCTTGTGTTTCAGGATATTTACCAAAAAACTTTTCTCTTACATACGCACCATCTCTAGCTTTCATGGCTTGATACTCACCATCAACGGTTTCGTTCATTATTTTGACTAAATGACCTGTTTTATCATTTGCTATCAAAGAATCCCAGTATGAACCCCAAATTACTTTTATAACATTCCAACCTGCTCCACGAAAACTACCTTCTAATTCTTGAATAATTTTTCCATTTCCTCTAACAGGACCATCAAGTCTTTGAAGATTACAATTAACTACAAATATTAAATTATCTAACTTTTCTCTAGCAGCTAAACCTATTGCGCCCATCGACTCAGGTTCATCCATTTCTCCATCACCTAAAAATGCCCAAACTTTTCGACCCTCATCTTTAATAAGACCTCTGTTAATTAAATATTTCATGTATCTTGCCTGATAAATTGCAAGCATTGGGCCTAAGCCCATTGAAACAGTTGGAAATTGCCAAAACTTAGGCATCAACCATGGATGTGGATAGGAGGAAAGTCCACCTGAATTTACTTCTTGTCTAAATCTATCTAATTGTTTTTCATTTAATCTGCCCTCTAAGAATGCTCTAGCATACATTCCTGGTGCACTGTGACCTTGAAAATAAACTAAATCTCCACCAAATTTATTATTTTTTGCTCTCCAAAAATGATTCATCCAACATCATACAGAGTAGCAGCTGATGCAAATGTACCTATATGTCCACCTAGTTCTGGAAATTTTTTATTTGCTCTTACAACCATTGCAGCTGCATTCCATCTAATCAAAGATCTAATTCTTCTCTCAATATTTTGATCTCCATTTGATTTTACTTCTGCTTCTGGAGGAATGGTGTTTATGTAAGGTGTGTTTTGAGTGTAGGGAATATTTGCACCTTCACGATATGCTTTATTAATTAGTTCTTTAATCAAAAAGTGAGCTCTTTGGTTTCCATCTTTTGATATAACTGCCGATAAAGATTCCAACCAATCTTGTGTTTCCAAAGGGTCAATATCATTACTATTAGTTACTTGAATAATTGTTTGTTCTTTCTTTTGNATTGGTTGAGAAACTACTNTTTCTTCTTTTTTTTCNACCATAGCTGCTTCGGCTTGCTTAATAATGCTTTCAGTATCTTTTGGAATTGGAATATCTTTTTTATTTTCACCTGACGAAATAACACTTAATATAAGGTC
>JGI20157J14317_10003621_pt1 | contig 12251 bp, 8 predicted proteins | sample COG_07_FD_14317 | JGI IMG/M metagenome (IMG submission 14317)
GGCATTGGAAATACAGAATTTGAACTTTTTGGAGCAAATGCCCAATCTTCAGGTTTTGGAATTAAACTGCCCCGGACTGAATGATTTTTCTGGATTATCAAATCTATCCGCTTTGGAAGAGTTGGAAATGGATCAATTCCATGAAGACGATCTTGCTTGCCTAACCCATTGTTACAGTTTGTTAAATCTTAGCATTTATCGAGCAGATTTACTTACTTCTCTCGAATCTATTCAGGAATTAAAACAGTTAGGGAGTCTATTCTTACAAAATTGCGATGAAATAACCAACCTTGCCCCCCTGGTTAATTTACCCAATCTAAAGTCTTTGGATTTGGGGCTTAAAGATAACGCAATTGTGAAAGACTTTTCGGTTTTGAGAAATTTGACTGACCTTAGAGATCTAACTGTTTGCAGTGATTTGCTGGTTGATGTTTACTGGATGGTTGGCCTGGTAAACTTGAAAGAAGTAAACTTTTGGAATTGTTCAAAACTTTCCAGCCTTAATGGGTTTTCGACTCTTTCTGATTTACGCCAATTAAATTTGTCCTGTTGCTCATCCATTAAAGACGTTGATGCATTGTCTGGATTGACCGATCTAAACGAATTGTACTTAAGCAACTGCGAAGATCTTTCCTGTATCAATGGGCTCAAGAGCCTGATTAATTTGGAGTATCTTGATCTGACAGGTTGTGACTCAATTCCTTCACCACAAAAGGAAGAAATTGCTGCAATTCTAACGAATTGCTATGTAGAGTATGATTGATCGTTGATCGCTAAAGACTCCGCCAATTAAATTTAGATCATATTTCATGTAGACACTATTTGTCTTCCAAGGGTTGTATCATAGTTTAGATGAGCTTTTCTTCCTTTGAGCATTCTGGAGATTCTTTTTCCGATTCCTTGAATAATGATAAATCAGCAGGGTGGGGACTGCCCGCATTAATTGGTGGTGCCTTGGGGTGGATGTTGGGAAGTAATTTTACCATTTCAAATACTCCAAGTAATTCACGCCAGAATATGGGATTTACTGATCTTGATTTTACCCGAGAAGAGAAAGAATTCATTTCTCAACTATGGAGGTATGAAGAAGAAATATTAAAAGCCTGGGAGAAGCAGGATTGGCTAAGGCTTTATTTATTAACTATCTTAGCCGAGAAATCTTTAAGTTCGACCTGGAGCAAGTTTATACTAGGTAATTCGTCATTTTTGTCCACGCCGGGTTTTGCCGAAAGTATTCAATCACCAATCATGAAATTTTGTGAGCTTTGTCAAGAAGCTCTCAAGCTTGAGTTTGATGAACTGATTCCCCTGAACATTAGGCAAGACCTAGGCGGTAAATCCATTTATTTGGATTATGATGATATGTCTTTAACCCTAGAGGGTAAACAACTGTGATGAAAAATTAAACGACCTGAGTCTTAATAATTATGATAAATTTATTTCTACCGAATGAAGACGCGAGGCTTTTCGGGAAAATTACCCATTGGCTTCTTATTGGCTTTATGAGCAGTATTTTCCTTGGGTTGCCAGCGATTGGGNTTTTTTGCTTTATTCTCCTTCCTGTTAGTATCTTCCTGATGTTTTTCTTTGATTAGTATTTGTCATAGAAGGTCTTTTTAATGGAGATACCAAGGCTTGCCCTTGAGAAACTTTTCATAACGATAGGGAAAAACCAAATCTGATGAAAATTTCTATTACCTCGGATATACACTTATCTACAAAGCATCCCGAGAGGTCTAAGGCGCTTGAGGATATTCTTATACAAACTGAATCCGCTGGTATATCCGATCTAATCATTGCTGGTGACTTATTTGATAGTGATGGAGACGACTCCGCATACTCCTCATTCTTGGAGCCTTGTAGAAGGCACCCAGGCATACGAATTCATTTACTGCCTGGTAACCATGATAGTGAGAAAAGTCTACGGGATTTGCAGTTTGAACAATTAATAAAATATACCAATTCCCGCATGATCGATCTTGGCGGGATTTCTTTTTTGTTTATCCCTTATCAGAGTGGAAAATCAATGTCCGATGAATTGGATTTGATCTCTGATAAATTATGGGAAAAGCCTCTCTGTATAGTCGGACATGGTGATTTTATCGACGGGCAGAGAGTGCCAAATCCCAGGGAAAAAGGAGTCTACATGCCCCTTAAGAAAGGGGACTTAAGTTCCCCAAATTTGCTAAAAGTGTTTTTGGGTCACATTCACAAGCCTACTCCCATCAATCAGCCATTGGGAGGTAAGGTAATTTATCCTGGTTCTCCTCAGGGATTAGATATCTCTGAGACAGGGCCAAGAAGATTTATAGTTTATGATACATCTCAAAATGAAGTTTCACAAAGAATCGTAAATTCAGAAAAGATTTATTTAGACGAGAAGTTTTTTGTAGTCCCATCGAATGATCAGGTGGCTAGATTGCTTTCTGATTTAAATAAAAGAGCAGCGGATGGAAAATGGGTCGAATTTATTAATCGTTTGGAAATTCGATTCACAGTGGAAGGTTTCACAAGCGATAAGGTAGAACTTATCCAAGCTTTTCAAAGCCAAATCAAGCAGCTGGGTGTTTTTCTTTACAGCGGTAGTGGTAATACATTAAAACCAAACCCAAACTTTGATGCTCTTTTGTCCTCTACAGATAAACAGCGAGATCTTGTTGCAGAGAAAGCCCTGGAGGAAATCGATGCTTTAGTGGCTAGAGGTTGGACTTTTGGAGATATAAACCAACCAAACTTGGAAGAGGTGAAAATGTCGGCCTTACGGGCAATCTACCAAGATCATTAGAATGAAAATTACAAAGGTACAGGTTCACCCAGAAGGTCCATTAAAAAAAGGCTTTCATAGTGAGTGCCGCGGACTGAATTTAATCTACGGCAAGAATGAGAGTGGGAAAACCTTTATTCTAGAAGCCCTAAGTGCTTGGTTGTTTGGGGTGGGGCGGCTTTCCCCTTTAAAGGGAAAAGCAAGGGAGTGGAACCCTAAACCAACCGGTTCTATTGAAGTTTCCGGATTAGAGCCTAATAGCCATAATGAGGTGGAGATATTCGGGCCAACGACACAAAAGAATCTTCAGGACCATTTGGCCAAAGAGTTAGAAATGCCTTCGGATTTAGCCAAACTTTTGGTTGTTAGAGCAGGTGAAGTATTACTTGAATCCCCAGAAAGCCTTGTCAAAAATAGATTATCTGCTGCTGGAAAGCTAGATGATTTGATCTCTGCAAAAAGAATTAGCAAAACGATACAAGCAGCTTCTGTCGGGGATCAAATTATCGAAGGGAAAAACCAAGGTGAGTTAAAAACACAACAGGATGCTATCGAGAAATTGCATGCCCTGGAAAGTCTGCGGCAGGAGTATTTTGACGAGAAGGGCCTCAAGTTGCATGCCTTGAAGCAGGAGTTGCAGAGCTTACTCTCTGAGCAAAAAGAACTTCAAGCAGCTCAAGAATCTTATGCTGGTCAAATTTTTGATCAAATTAAAGAAACGGAAAGCCAAATAGACCGTATCGATCAAATCGATCTAGACGATTTGAAAAAGCAACTACATGCTAGTAAACAATCAACGGATCGAATTAATGAATCCGAAGCTCGGTTAGTTAACCTTGATAAAAAGCTTTCTGAAAAAGCGTGGTTGGAATCAGTTTCAAAGAAGTTTACCGAACTTACATCGGGCGTAAATTCAAAGCCTTCCACCATAGTTTCTCGTAAACCAATATTTTTAATTCTTTCAGGCTTGGGGGTTTTGGGGGCGGTTGGGTCTTTTGCTGCGGGAATTACTATAGTTTCTGGAGTAAGTGGTTTTCTGGCATTACTGTTCTTGGTTTTTTGGTTCGTGATCCTTTCCAAGAAATCTTCTGCTTTAACTACTGCTTCATCTGAACTGGACCAACTAAAAGATGATTTTCAGAAGAAGTTCGGAGAGCAACAAGTCGACGAACATATTATTCAAAGTAAGCTTACGGAGCTCATTAGATTACAAGGTCAACGGGATCAAGTAGCTTTAGGTTTAGCCAAGGACCAAAAAGAAAATATCGAAGCTGTTGAACGCTTGAAATCACGCATGCCTGACCTTTGTCCTGATTGCGATCAAGAAGGTTGGGGTACAAAGATTGAAGAATTCGAAGCGAACAGGCGAACCTTGCAAGAAAAGAAAGTTCAATTATGCAAGGAGGTCTATCAGCTTGGTTTCAATGAACGGCCTGAGCCAAAGGATGCAATCGCTTCCGCTGCGAATTGGGATGGGAAAAGAGCAAATGAGGTACGCAATTGCATAAATGATCTTAGGGAAGAAGAAAATCAATTATCTGGTGAAGGAACTCGTTTAAAGGCAAAGATATCAACCGCTTGCGGTGTTCATTCTGACTCTTGGGAAGAGTTGATCGGAGCATTAGAGCAAAAAATTAGTGAGTTTCGGGACTTGTATAGGGAGATCACCGCGACTATTTTAGGGAAGCATGCCGTTTGTGTGGCGGTTGGAAAACTGCAGCAAAAAGAGGATGAAATAATCTCTAAATGTTTAGCTGATCCACTGATAATCGAAGATTTAAAGGAAATTAGCGGCGGTCGTTTAGCCGGTTACAGTTGGGAAGGTGGGCACTTAAATGTGGTTGATTCATCCGGTCAGGCTTATTCCCTCGATATGCTGTCTACTGGAGCTATGGAGCAAGTAAGCTTAGCAATGCGACTTTTATTTGCTCGTTCCTATTTGGGAGATGAGCCGGGCTTTTTATTATTGGACGACGCATTCCAAAACAGCGATTGGGAAAGGCGAAAGCAACTGGTTGATTATACAATCAGCTTGGTCCGGGTCCATAAATGGCAAATCTTTTATTTTTGCATGGATGATCACTTGGTTGATCTATTTCACAAAAAGGCCAACGAAATCATTCCTGACGACTTTTCATACAATCCATTATGAAGTTAAAAAATATTACCATCCACCGGTCCGGGCAAAACTACGGTCCTTACCCAGAAAAGCGAGTGATCGATTTTCTGGATCAAGGTCTGGTTATTGAAACCGATTTAGCTTGGTATCCGGGCATTACAGGATGGGTATCTTTGAGGGAAGCTCTATCCTTAGATACTTTAACGACAGGTGAGCAAAATGTAGATTCCGATAAACATGCCTTACTCGATGAGCTTCAAGATGCTCAAGCATTTGAACTTTTCGCAAAAATTAAAAAATTATTAAACAAAGGAGAAACTGAATTTGCCTACGATTTATTAGTCGGGTCTCAACAAATTTTAGGAACAGCTACTTATCTTTTTGAGAATGTTGAGCTAGATGGAGAGAGTCTTTTATTGCCCGAATGGGTAGATTGGGAGTTTGAAAGTTCTAGCAAACTCTTTTTTTACCTAATTCTAGCCATTGGTGATTTGGGCACTCTCCCTAATATTAGAAAGATATTAGACGAACTTTCTTTAATAGATTTGTCTCACTGCAAACTCAAAGAAGTGCCAGAAGCACTTTTTTCGCTAGAAAATGTACAAAGGATAAACCTTTCTGGTAATGCTCTGAATGAACTTCCCGACAAAATTAAAGAGATGACTGGTTTAAAAACTCTGCAACTAAGTGAGAACCATTTTAAAAATATACCCCGTATTCTTAAAGACATTCAAACTTTAGAACGAATTGAGCTGAATGAAAATAATTTGAGCGAGGATGAAAATGCATGGAATACATTAATGGCAATCAGTGGGTTATGTTCTATCAATTTGAGTAATACTCAGATAAAGCTTTCAGGTGACATCCGTACTGACTCTTGCCTTTGGGAAGAAATTGACCTTTCGCAAAATGATTTCAATCACGCTCCACTAGCCGATTTTTTAAGAAGTCTTTCAAAAATAAAATCACTTCGGGTGCTCAATCTCTCTTCCTGCCAATTATCTCAAGTTCATCAGGAGCTGTCTCTTCTCGAGAACTTAGTAAGCCTTAATCTTAGCCAAAACTCCTTGGGAAAAATTCCGAGAGAGCTCAATAACTTAAGCAATTTGGAATCGGTCGAGTTGTGGGGTAATCCCTGTATTCCTGAACCTTCTTCGCAGATACACGAAGACTTTCCTCCAATAGGTGATTCAGAACATATTGATTTAGAAGAAACGCTTGAGGATTGGTATGAGCCCGGGCCAATCATTGATGATGAGGAAAGCCTCAAAAAGTTGAGTTCATTTGCTGAAATTATTCAGTCGGAAGACTTAGATGAAATCAATGGATTTATAGAGTCAATCGTTCACGATCATGACCCAGCTCTTTTAATAGAGTTGGTTAGGGGGTGTTCGTTATCACCTGAGGGTTATTTGCTACCGGGTCTTTATTTCCCTTTTCCTTTTTGGCTGGATTCTGTCTTTACTACCAATGAAGTCGGAGATGATCCGTCCGGCAGATGGAAAGGCACTCCCTGGTCTTGGTCTGATGACGACGGGCGTGACGGGGCAGCGTATTCAAATTATGCGCTTCTAAGTTTGATCACCTCCTTGCCCAATGATAGCAGAATCCACCCGAGTTTGTTAAAGTCCAATGTCCGCCGTCTTAACCTTGTTTTACCTGGAGAAATTCCTACTGGGATTAATCAGTTTAGTGAATTAGAAGAACTTAGCATTGCAAGGAGTGCATTGTCTAGTTTGCCATCAGAGATTGGCTGCTTTAATAAGCTTATTTCTCTTTCTTTGGAAGATAATCAAATTTGTGAAATCCCAGAATCCTTTGCTGGATTAACCACTCTAAAAAACCTTATCCTAAGAAATAACCAGATCACTAAAGTTGGGAGCTGGGTTGGATCCATGATCAATCTTCGAATTCTTGATTTAGCGAAAAACCAGGTCCCTGAACTACCTAGTGAGCTTGGTCATCTAAAAAATCTCAAGTTTTTAGGTTTAAGATCTAATCAATTAACCTCGTTACCACAAGAAATAGGTAATTTGCAGAATTTGCAGCATCTTTGGTTAGGCGATAATTGCATCGAGTACTTGCCCGTCCAACTCTACCAAATTAAAACTCTCTTAGCGATGGGTTTGGTCGATAATTCATGCATTCCCACGAACAGCAAATGGGTGCGTGGGATCGACCTTTCTCACCGCATTGATAAGATTCATAAAATGGCAATTTCAGCTGAAAATGATGACGATGCAGAGTGGGTTCTAAAAAATCTTCGAGCATGGGGAGGTAGTTAAATGAGTAATGATACTGATGTTTTCGTCACCTTATATTCCGAAAGCCTTCTGGATATAAATGCCGCGTTGGCTTATTTAGCTAATAAAGACCGAACATGGCGGTTTGATCTCGATCAGATTAAAAAAGAATCTTTAGGTGGCTACTCCGCTCGAATAAGCGGTTGGGCTAACGAAAATTCGTTTAATTATTCGATAACGGGTGAGGATGGAGAACTCGGTGATTTGGAGTGTAAATTTCCAAATATTGAAATCCGTGGTTGGTATAGAGATGAATATTCCCATGGTTCCTTTCAAATTGAAAAATCCTATGAAAACGACAACTCCGAATCTGAATCTGAAGATTCTTACTATGTAGCTATTGAGACTGGTTCGCTCAGAGATGTTAAGTCAGATTTGGGAGATGCTTTGTGGCTTTTTGCTTCGGGGTTGGCCAGAAGGTGTAAAATCCTTGAATTAGGTAGCACATCCATTCCAGATGAAAAATCTTCGTCACCTGAGTGTTCCTTCAGTTTAGTTGAAAAGACTAACTTATCTCCCAATGAAATTTTGGAACAGGTACTCGAATCTATGAGGTGGCTCAAGGTTCCTGCAGATTTTGTGATCAAAATTCAAAATAATTACGGAGATGATTTAGTAATTGAACAAGTTTACTCTCAAAAGGCTACATCTGTAACAAATCAACAAATAGAGGATTTTCTTCTAAGGATTGAGAACTTTCTATCGATCACTCCAAAAGTTTTAGCAGAATCTCCAGCTGATCTAGAGGGGTTTTGCTTAAATAACATAGATGAAGATGGAAATTCAGCTCTGCACTTTACTGCAGCCAACGGAACAATGGATCAGGTGCCAACTCACCTTCTTACCATTGAAAACTTAACAAGAGAAAATCATGCTGGAGAAACACCTCTTTCCGTTGCCCATCAGCATAATTATGCACATCAACTGCCTAATCAGTTTAAGGATAGAGATTTCTCCAAGAATTATAAAAGAAAGCTTTATATAGAAAAGCTGTTCTCAGAAGAACGTGACGACTTAGCAGATCATTTAATAGAAAACTTCCCTAACCCATTGCTAGGAAATGATTAGCAAAGGAATCGTTTGCCCCTTATTCAGTATTTTGTCAATCGGCCATTCTCTATGCCCTAAGTGCGAAATTTCATCTATTATGCCACAGGGATTTTATGGTATTTAATTACTTAAGAAGTAGTTTATTTCGTAATTTTCGAACCTTGCTAGCCTAAAATTTTTTTAAGGCCCTAGCTTTTTGGGTAGGGTGCTATAAGTTTGAATACATTATTCACTTATTCTTTTGGAGATTAATATGCCAAATGAATAAGGAATTTTTTATTGCAGTATACCTATCTAAAGTAGAGGAAAAGGAATGTATAAATATCAAATTGAAGGTAGGTGGAGCACAGATTTTGTTTCCAAAAAAGAGATTCGAAATTTACTGATTAAGGGAACGCTTACCCCTTATTGCTTCATCCAAGACTCGGGGCTCGGTAGCCAAAAATCTATGATATGTAAGCACCCAGACTTTGAAGATTCTGCTCATGCGGACTGGGCAAAGCTTAGGAAAGTCCGTTCGCTGTTCAACCAATTGTGGAAAGGGCAACTGGATGCAATCATGTCAGGTATTGTTGAACGAGTTGGTCATTGTCAGTCATCTAATCCTCAAGGTGGAGAGCAAATTATACAAAATCTGAGAATGCAGATCGAAGATGGTGATATGCTTGAATTAATCGATCATTTTTGTCGCCAGGAAGACGCCAATGGGCTCATGGATAATGAAATTTTTAGAAGAACCACAAGTGGTTTCCCAAAAATAATTGATGATCTCCCTTTTTCTGAAAGCGGGGAGACCTTAGAAAATAAAGTTTATCAGCAAAAAAAAGCCGATGTTTTGGAGTGGATAAATAATGAGAACTTAAGAAATTACCAAAGACTCGTGTATGCCTTTAAATTAGAAACAGGAGTTTTGTATGTTGGAAAAACTCAGAATATTGAGTTACGTTTTTCGCAGGACCATTTTGTATCTGATAGAGATGGAACAAACGGCAGAAGATTTTGCCATGAATGTCAGTCCATTGAGGTTTACAATGTTCATGGAAATATAGACGGGGATCATGGTGTCAGTAATTTTGAAAGCCTTATGATTTACCGCCATGGAACTCCTGATAACGATAATCGACCTAGATATAATGGAACCGGTGGTGTAAACTTATCTAGAGGTCCGATTTATAAATTACATCATTTTATTTCCAAGGAAGTAGACGAGCTTAAATCTTAGTAAGAAGAGATGGTACAGTCTGCAGATTCTTCATAAAGCCATCTTTTCCTTTAAATCAGCTTCTTTTGAACGATTTAAACTATCATAAAGTACTAAGCCTAATTAGTGAAAAGGAATTTACCTTTGCTTATGATCTTTTAAAGGGTGCAAATGATCGAAATCTATACGATGCCCTGATTGAGGGAAGCCATGTAGATGAGGGTGTTTTGCACACACCTGATTGGGTCGGTTGGGAAGGTGACAGAAATTCATTCTTTTTGCAAATCCTGGAAACTGCTCCTGAAAATGAGAAAGTTCGATCACTAAGAAAAGAAACTACATTAATGGACCTGAGGTTTTTTGGGCATGAAAGCTTCCCAAGCGAAGTTTTGCAGTTCACAAACCTACAATACTTACATCTACGGGGTGGAGATTTTATGACGATACCACCCACTATTGAATCTTTCAAAAGTTTAACGGACCTAAATCTAGAGTCAGTTGGTCTAAAGAATATTCCCCGTGAGCTAAGCAGTCTTACCACTTTGCGAAGGTTAGATCTTACGGGCAATAATTTTTCTGAACATAATATTCACTGGAATGTCCTGCAAAACCTGCAAAATTTAGAGATTCTAGTACTTAGCTGGAATCAAATTAGCGAGATTAATGAATTCCAGTGGTTAACTCTTCCATATTTGAAGTCACTCACTCTCAATGGAAACTGCCTGAATAAAGAAACAATTCAAAGAATGTTTCACTCAATATCCCAGAAGATTCCTAACTTGAAGGAACTTTTTCTTCGAGGTTGCTCCATTGATAAGGTTCCTGAGCTGAGAGGAGTGTTTGATCAATTAATTAAATTGGATTTGGGCGATAATTTTCTACAAGAAACACCTCTATGGATTGATCAATTATCCACTCTTAAATGGCTAAATCTACAAGGAAATCCTGTCGCCCAAAAGTAAATCTTTTTTCCACTTTTTCGTGTCAAAAATCACTTAAAATACTTTAGTAAGCTTTAATCGGTAGGGTAGGGGAGGGGCATTGATTCCGATTGGAATAACATAAATAACTATAGGGCAATGATATATGTGATTTATGTGAGATCTCTTAATAGTCCTTTTATTGTAAGAATCTTAATTCCGTATTTTCCAAAGAGAGAAAGATTTTTGCGTGTTTCGCTCTGAATCAAAGGAGTACATAAATATGATTTCTTTGCATTTAAATCATGCATGACAGATAAGATGGTCCCAAGTGCTGAGGGGTAATCCAGAACCTTCGAATAGATCTTTATTGGGGTTCTTTCATTTCCATTTCTTATTATAAGATCGGAACCACCTACTCGGTTTGGCTTTGAGACTTCTAGACCATTTGAAAGTAAAATTGCACCAACTTCCTTCACTAAAGCTTTTTGTTCTTTAAGGAGAGATTGCTGGTGAATTCGGTTCGTTTTAATACGCTCAGTATTCCTTGCTTTCTTTAGCTCGCTTTCTTCTTTTTGCTGCAATTTCAGGACATGCATTAACCTTTCAAGGGTGGCTTCCTTTGGAAGAGTCTTTCCGTTTAATAAATCATAAAGAGACGGTCTACTTATTAGTGCCTTACGAGAAATCTGGGAAATATTAAGAGGACTTTTCTTAACAAGGAATGAAAGACTTTCGGAAAAATTAATCATCAGACTTTTACTATGTTATAAAATATACCTTACAACTATAGCAAGATAGGAAAATATTATTAGTGAAAGGAGAAAAGCCTAACAAAATGTTAGGAGTCGACATTTAAAGGTAGATTTTAGAAAAATAGTCATTTTCAGTATTCAAATAAAAAATAAACATTACTCTAAAATAATTTTTATGTAAGCAAAAAAAACTTACATTAAATAACTTTTTTTTAAAAAATTAGAAGGAGCGATAAGTGGAGTAAGCTTGCCGGTTCCTTTTTCTCTAGATGAAATATGAAAGTGCATTTAGGGAAAAAGATTTTTGATTCTCTTCGTAAGGATATTTTTCAACCCTTTTTGGTTGATTATGGACTACCCCAGAAAAGAGTTTTCCGAAAAGGTTTAATTCTTTGCCTTTCTTTGCTTCTATCCAGGCAGATTAAACACAAAATTACTGGGCAAAGGGTAGGAGTAATTCTCCCTCCTGGTCTACCGGGTTTTGTAGCGAACTTTGCGTTATTTTTCTGCGGTCGTGTACCGGTTAACTTAAATTTCACTCTAGGGCCGGAAATAAATCGGGAAATCTTAAGCAATTCTGGCGTTAAAACGGTACTGACTGCATCTGCTATGTCTAAAAAATTCCACAATTTTCCTTGGCCTAAAAATTGTTTGTGGGTAGATGAGTTTTTAAAAGAGATCGCGGCTAATCGTTGGTTAATCCTTAAAACTTGCTTGCTTACCTGGATGTTTCCTAAACGCACAGCTCAAAAGTTTCAGATACCGACTAAGGGCGGAAACGAAGTAGCAATACTTCTTTTTACCAGTGGGAGTTCGGGAAAGCCTAAGGGGGTGCCCCTGTCCCATCGAAACTTACTTGTAAATTGTCGGCAATTATACGACCTCGAGCTTTTTCGTGATTATCCAAGGGTATTAGTCAACCTTCCCTTGTTCCACAGTTTTGGGATGACCATTGGGATGATTTTCTGCACCCTGCGTGGATTGCCGGTTGTGACCACTCCCTCTCCATTGGACCAGCGGTTAAATATCCGCGCAATCTCCGAGCAAAGGGTGGAGATTTTACTCGGTACCCCTACATTCCTGCGTGGATATTTAAAGAAGACCGAACAAGGTGAGCTTGACAGTATCCGCTACATCGT
>JGI20157J14317_10003631_pt1 | contig 12233 bp, 16 predicted proteins | sample COG_07_FD_14317 | JGI IMG/M metagenome (IMG submission 14317)
AAAGCAACTACTATTGAAGAAAATTCCAATCAAATACTTGATTTTACTAGAGAAATAAAAAATTCACCAGAGTCTGATAAAATTAAAATTATTGAATCATTGTGGAAAATTATTTATTCAAATAATAATGCGGATATGTATGAAGCAAACTTAATGCGAAGACTTGCTGGTTTGTTATATATAAATCCTAAAATAATGGGTGATTTAAAAGAAAAAATAAAACAAGAATTAAAAAAATGACATACCTAGTAAATGAAAAATGTATTAAATGTAAATTAATGGACTGTGTTGAGGTTTGCCCTGTCGATTGTTTTTACGAAGGAAAAAATATGCTTGTAATTAAACCAGAGGAGTGTATAGATTGTGGCGTTTGCGAGCCAGAATGCCCTGTTGACGCTATAGTAGCTGACACTGAGTCTGGTAGCGAAAAATGGCTTGAAGTAAATACTAAGTATTCAGAAATCTGGCCGAATATAACAGTTAAAAAAAATCCTCCTGAGGATAATGAAAAATATAAAAATGAAGAAAACAAGTACGACAAATATTTTGGCGAAAATCTTTAAAAAATCTACTAAGAAAAAAACTAAAAAGAAAACTGCTGCGAAGGTGGTAAAAAAAGTCTCAAAGCCAAAAATAAAAAAAGTTAAAAAAGTAGTTACTTCAAAAAAAACTAAAGTTATTAAAAAGACTACAGTAAAAATAAAAAAAAATTTAAAAACAATTTCAGTAAAAACTGCACCTCAAAATATTGAAATTAAGACTGATAATTTAAGAATTTCAAAAAGTAATGAAATTAAACCTGAAATTATAAAGGTAAAAAAACAAGAAACTGAAAAAAAAGAATACAAAGTAAAAGACTATGTTGTGTATCCAAAACATGGCGTTGGTCAAATTACTGAATTTAAAAAAATCAACATTGGTGGAATAGATGTTGAAACTTATGTCCTTAAATTTGAAAAAGATAAAGCTAATGGAATGGTGCCAGTAAATAAACAGTCTCACCTTAGACCACTTGCAACCATCAACCAAGTTAACAAATGTGTATCCATTTTAAAAAGTAAACCAAAAGTCAAAAGATCAATGTGGAGTAGAAGAGCCCAAGAGTATGAAGCAAAAATATCTTCTGGTAAAATCTATGAACTTGCTGAGGTTGTAAGAGATTTAAATAAAGGTGATGATTTGATGGTTGATCAATCTTATAGCGAAAGACAACTTTTTGAAAAAGCATACGAAAGAATTTTATCTGAATTTCAAATAGTAATGGGTGTATCACTAGAGGATACACAGAAAAAACTAGATAAGGCACTTAAGAGAAATCTTGAAGGACAAGNCAAGGCTGCTGTAGCAGCTCCTACTAANGCTGTAGAACCTGATGAGCCTGANGCTGATCCNATTACCGATACTGAGGATTAAAAATTAGAGCAAAAAAAAACGCCTCTCACACATAANGTTATGAGAAGCGTTTTTTGAAAAGATTAAGATACTATCTTTTTCTTCTCTTAGCTTTTTTAGCTTTTTTAGCTTTTTTCTTAGTTTTCTTTTTAGCTTTTTTAGCTTTTCTTCTTGTAGCCATCTTTAGCTCCCTGTTTAAGTTAAACGAATCAAATTGATTCGTTGATNNCNTATTTTTATTTTTTTATNCAAGTGATGTCAATTCTTTAATTCAATAACAATTTTAAATTTTTTCTAAAAAAATTTTTATTTCTTTAAATTTTTTTAAGTAAAAAAAGTTATAGTTTATGCGATTAATAATCCATTTGAAAAAAATTAAAAAAGTTTTTCAATTTCATTTTTATAAGTTTCTATAATTTTATATCTTTTTAATTTTAATGTTGGAGTCATCATGTTGTTTTCAATTGTAAATTGCTTTTTTATTATTAAAAATTTTTTTATTTTTTCTATTCTTGATAAATTAATATTTATTTTTTCTAATTCAATTTGAACTTCTTCTACACTAATGTCGTTATATTCTGGGCTTAGTACTAATAAAGCAACTAGAAAAGGTTTGTTATCACCGNATACTAAACTTTGTTCAATATATTTAGATTTATTTAAATCATTTTCAATTTTTATTGGTGAAATATTATCTCCACCAGGTGTAATAATTATATCTTTTTTTCGATCTGTTATTTTTAAAAACTCTCCATCAAATTCTCCAATATCTCCAGTAGATAACCATCCATTTTTTAAAACTTTATTGGTCTCTTCTTCATTTTTCCAATAACCTAGCATCACATTTTCACCCTTAATCAATATTTCTCCATCGTTTGCTAATTTTACTGAATTTCCCATAAATGGTTTTCCAACTGTATCAACTCGAATATCTTTTATAGAATTACAGCTAACTACTGGTGATGTTTCTGTTAAACCATAACCTTGTAAAGTTGGTAAACCAATTGCGTTTAAGAACGAACCAACTTCATAGTCTAAAGCTCCACCTCCTGAAATAAAGGCTTTTAAATTTCCCCCAAATTGTCTCTTAATTTTTTTTCTTACTAAAGCCTCACAAATAAAATTAACAATACTTTCACTTAATAATAATTTTTCTTTATTTAATTTTTTCTTACCCAATATGACAGTCTGGTTTACTAGCAGTTTTTTTAAACCCTTTGATTTTGAAAATGTTGAATTAATTTTCTGATATAAATTTTGATAAAATCTTGGAACAGCTGTCATTATTTCTGGAGAACAATCACCCATATTTTTTATAAGTTTATCTATGCTTTCTGCATAAAAAACTTGTGCTCCAACCACTATCTGTACAAATTGAACTGTATGCTCATATGAATGTGAAAGCGGCAGCCAAGTTAAAAACTTTGGAATTTTAGAAATAAACTCTTTTAATAATAGATTCGCACCCTCACAATTATTAAGAATACCTCCATGACTTAACATTACACCTTTTGGGTTTCCTTGTGTTCCAGAAGTATAAATTATGCACGCTATATCTTTTCTTTGAATATCTAAATTGAAGAAATCTTTACTACTACTAATTTTTTTTTCAAAAATTTCATCTATGTTTAAATGAAATGTACTATCAAAATCATCTATACTTTCAAAAAAAATAATTTTTTTTATAAATTTTTTTTTAGGAATTATCGTTTTAATCTTTGAATATAAAGTTTTATCAGAAATAATTAGAATACTTGGAGTGCAATCATTAATAATATATTCATAATCTCTTTCAGTATAAGTAGTGTATGCTGGTACAGTTATTCCACCTGAAAGCATAATTGAAAGGTCGGATATCAACCACTCAGGTCTATTTTCTGATACTAACAAACATCTATCGCCCTTATTGATGTATTTATTTATTTCTTCAGATAATTTTATAATATTCAAGTAAACACTTTCCCAAGAATATTCTTTTTGGGGTCGTTTTAATGATTTTAAAAAAATATCTTCTTTATTTTTTTTTTGGTATTGGTGTTGAAATAATTCTAATAAATTTTTAATGTTGTCTATCTTCATAAAAAAATGGTGGGCGAAGAGAGAATCGAACTCTCACTTCTTGCGAAACACGATTTTGAGTCGTGCGCGTCTACCAGTTCCGCCATTCGCCCTTAATTATCATTATTATAACTATAAAATTAAATAGTATAAGAACTTAATTTATACTAAAACGAAAAAATGTTTAATGAATTGTATCAGAAATCTTTAAAACTTGCTGCTCATAAGAGTTCTAAAACATTTCTTGCATTTGTATCGTTTATTGAAAGTTCTTTTTTTCCTATTCCTCCAGACGTTATGATTGTGCCAATGGTCATTGCAAAAAAAAATGATTATTTAAAAATTTTTTTGATAGCAACAATATTTTCCACACTTGGTGGAATACTGGGATATTTTATAGGTTTTTATTTCTTAGAAATTGCAATGAGTGTTGTAGAGTTCTATGGCTATGAAGAAAAACTCTTTAATTTGAAAGAAAACTTAACAAAGGGTAGTGGTCTTTATATATGGCTTGCCACCCTATTTCTTGCTGGTTTTACACCTCTGCCATTTAAAGTTTTTACCATAACAAGTGGCATGATTAGTTTTAACTTATTTATATTTATTTTTATTTGTTTAATTTCTAGAGGATTAAGATTTTTTATTGTTGCTTATTTTTCTTATAAATTAGGTGATGCTTTTAGTAATTTTATGAAAACNGATGCGGCTAAATGGTTTATGTTTTTAGGTATTCTNATTGTAATAATTTTTGCTGTAATATATTTTTTTATTAAATAAATGAATAATATAAAACGAGAAACAATTCTTAAACTAATATTAATATTTAGTATTATTGCAATTTTATCTGCTTATTTTATTCAGTATGTGCTGGGACACCAACCATGTAACCTTTGTTTAATTGAACGAATTCCATATATCTCTTCTATAATAATTATTTCTGCTATCTTAATTTTTAAAAAAATTGAAAAAATACTTTTGATAGTTTTGATAATAATATTTATGAGTGCATTTATCATATCCCTCTATCATTTTGGAATAGAACAGGGATTTATTAAAGAGTCTTTAGTTTGTGATTTAAGCTCAACAAATACAAATTTAACAAAAGAGACTATCCTAAATGAATTAAAGCAAAAAACAATAAGCTGTAAAGATGTAACTTTTAAAATTTTTGGCTTATCTCTTGCGACTTTTAATATTTTTATCTCGTTAATAATTAGTGTTATAGTTATAAAACTTTTTTTAAATTATGAAAAAAACAAATAAAAATAGAGTTAAAGAATTTATTAGAGTAGATCATGCTGGTGAGCGAGGTGCAATAAAAATTTATGAAGGTCAATTACTAGCGCTTAATACATTTATAAAAGACGATGATTTAAAAAAAAAAATTGAACAAATGAAAGTCCATGAAAAAGAACACTGTGATTATTTTGAAAATGAAATAAGAAAAAGAAATATTCAGCCTACTAAGTTTCTACCTTTATGGGATATTCTTGGTGTTGGACTTGGCTTTGGCACAGCTATTTTAGGAAAAAAAGCAGCTATGTTATGTACAGCATCTGTTGAAGAAGTTATTGATGAACATTACTCGAGTCAAATTTATGAACTAGAGAGCGATGAAAAAGAACTTAAGAAAAAAATAATCAAATTTAGAGAAGATGAATTACATCATAAAGATATTGCATACGAGGAAGGTGCTACAAAACAAGGCGCTTATTCTATTTTAGATAAAATAATAAAAACAGGCTCGAAGATTGCAATTTCTATATCTGAAAAAGTATAATTAAGCTTCAAGCTCAACATCCCAGTATAAATAATCCATCCAACTTTTATGAAGAAAGTTTGGAGGAAAATGTTTACCATTTTTATGCAAATCTTCAGTTGTTGGCTGATATGGAGCTTGATTAAGAGTCATGTCAGAATTTTTTAACAACCTACCACCTTTTTTTACATTACATGACGAGCATGCAGTTACAACATTGTCCCAATTAGTTTGACCTCCTTTAGACCTTGGAAGTAAATGATCAAAAGTTAGCTCTTCACCACTTCCACAATATTGACAAGAGAATCTATCTCTCAAGAATACATTAAATCTCGTAAAGCTTGGATTTGCCTGAGGTTTTATAAAACTCTTTAAAGCAATTACACTTGGTAATCGCATGTTAAAAGATGGACTTCTAACTATTTTATCATAATTGCTAACGATAGAAACTCTATCTAAAAAAACTGACTTAATAGAATCTTGCCAACTCCATAGTGACAACGGATAATAACTTAGAGGTCTATAATCAGCATTTAAAACTAAAGCTGGACACTTTTCTAAAGATAAATTTTGATCACCAAAAATCATAAATAAAACTTTAACTGAAAATTATTACTTTATCAATGAATAGAATTTTAAATATTAAAACTATTTTTTATATAGTTTAATGCAGCACTTGAGGCTTCGATTGGAATATGATGTTCACAATTCTCAATCATTTTTGTTTCTACCTCTACATTATTTCTAATTAAAAAATCTTTTGCCTCTAATAAATGAGTAGGGGATACAACAGCATCTTTGTCTCCATGTATTAAAAACATTTTTGTTAAAGATTTTTTTCTTTTTTTTAAATCATCTTGATTGATTATTTTACCTGAAAATCCAACTACACAATTATAATTCTCATTACTTGTTAAACCTAAGTTTATGGACATCATGCAGCCTTGGCTAAAGCCAGATAAACAAATTTGTGAATTTTCTAAATTGTATTTTTCTTTAATTTCTTCAATAAATTCATGCAGTTTAGTTTCTGCTTTTTTGGATTGTTCTAAAATATATTCTGGATCATCTTTTGTTAAATCAAACCATTGGTAGCCACCTGGATTAATTTCACATTTTTCATGTCCATTTGGACATAAAAAAATAGCATTAGGTAAAAACCTCTTCCAGTTTAGTGTTAGCATGCTTATGTCTTTTCCATCACCACCATATCCATGAAGCAAAATAACCGCATATTTAATTGGAATATCTTTTTCAGGGTTTACAATTGTTGTTGATAGGCAAAATGTCATAGATATTTTATTATGTTTTAATATAAAAAAAACACTCTACAATATAATTATGATTTCAGGAACATTAGTTAAAATACTTGGTATAGTTCTCTTGATAGTGGTGGCCGTTGTTTTGATTCTAGGAATTGGCACTCTATTTAAAGGTGGCGAAACAAGTAAAAAATATTCCAATAAGCTAATGCAACTTAGAGTATTGTTGCAATTTTTAGCTATAGTAGCATTAGTTTGTTTTGCCTACTTCTTTAAAAATTAATTATAATTTTTTAACCATTTAATAAATTTTTCATCATTAAAATCGATTGATCCTATTAAACGAGCAAATTCTTCACCTTTTTTATTAAAAAAAATTGTTGTTGGAACTCCTCTTAAGGAAAATTTTTTTGCCAAAGTAATTGGCGAGTCAAAATAAATATCTAAATTTTTAATATTTAACTCTTTAAAAAAAGACTCAGATTTTGAAATATCCTCTCGGCCGATATTAATTGGAAAAATCTTTAAATTATTAAGCTCTAAATTTACCTGAAGATTATCGAGTGATGGCATTTCCTCTCGACAAGGAGCACACCAGGTAGCCCAAAAATTTAGTATTAGTAATTTTCCCTTAAAATCACTNAAATTAACACTATTCTGATTTGCATCGTTGAAAATTACANTTTCATACGTTTTAGGATTTTTANTTAAAACCAAATTTTTTATATCTAGCTTTTCTTCTGCATGGCTAAAGGTGCTAGCCACTAAATAAATAAATATTATTAATAATTTCATACTAAATATGTATAATTAATTATCATGCTAAAAAATAAAAACAATACTGCAATATGGGGAACAAGAATAAAAAAAGATGCTTCCACCTTATTTCAAAAAGTTGGTAACTCAATCGATGTTGATAAAAAACTTTTTAGAGAGGATATTTTAGGTTCTATTGCACACGTTGAGATGCTTTTTAGACAAAAAATTATTAGTTTTAAAATTAAAAATAAAATAATTTATGGACTAAACAAAATTGAAAAAGAAATTTTAAAAAATAAATTTGAATTTAACAAAAAGTATGAAGATATTCACATAAATATTGAAAAAAGATTATTTCAAATTATAGGAGAAGAAGCTGGCTATGTTCATACTGCTAGATCAAGAAATGATCAGGTAATTACTGATTTTAAAATGTGGACAACATCTGCTACTAAAGAAATTAATAAAAATTTAGATAGTCTTATAAAAACAATTCTTAAAATTTCTGAAAAAAATATTGAAACTATAATGCCAGGATTTACTCATTTGAAAAATGCTCAAGCAGTTTCATTTGCTCATTATTTAATGGCTTATGTAGAGATGTTTAGTAGAGATAAAAAAAGATTTTCATATAACCTGGAAAGTTTATCAGAATGTCCATTAGGTGTAGCAGCATTAACAGGAACCTCTTTTAATATTGATAGAAATTTTACGTCAAAAAAATTAGGATTTAAAAAGCCAACTAATAACTCTATTGATACAGTGGCGGATAGAGATTTTGTTTTAGATTTTTTGTATAGTGCTTCTGTTTGTTCAATGCACATCTCAAGAATTGCTGAAGAACTTATTATTTGGAACTCTGATGCTTTCAATTTAATTGTTCTATCGGACAAAGTTGTTACTGGTTCTTCAATAATGCCACAAAAGAAGAATCCTGATCTATTAGAATATTTAAGAGGAAAAACAGGATCAACTTATGGAAACTTATTTTCGATGTTAACAATATTAAAAGGTCTTCCAATATCCTATTTTAAAGATCTTCAGGATGATAAGGAAATATTATTCAAATCTAATGAGATATTAAATAATTGCATAGCAATTTTAAATGAAGTTTTGAAAAATTTAAAACCTAACAAGCAAAAAATGCTAGACCTTGCAAATTCAGGCTACATCACAGCTACTGATTTAGCGGACTATCTTGTTAAAAATCATTCAATGCCATTTAGAAAAGCTTATCAAACAACTGCATCGATTGTTAATTTTGCAGAGAAAAAAAATAAAAAATTAAATGAATTGAGCATTGAAGAATTAAAGAAAATAGAACCAAAGCTTACAACTGAAGTCTTAAAGGTATTTAATGTAAAATACTCTGTAAATTCAAAAAAATCCTATGGTGGAACATCTTTTGATAATATTAAAAAAATGATAATGAAATATAAGAAATTATAAAATGATGAAAAAATTAATCTTAATCTGTATATTTTCTTCTTTGTTATTTGCCTGTGGAAAAAAAGGAGACCCTAAATATGTTGGGAACGAAATGGTTTTTCCTAAGTCTATTAATTAATGAAATATATAAATAAAAAACTTTCTATAGAAAAAATTAAAGTTGAGGATATTGCCAAAAAATTTGGGACACCTACATACTGCTATTCTTATAAAAGACTAAAAGATAATATAAATAATTTTAAAAATAATTTTAAATCATTTTCTCCGCTGGTCTGTTTTGCAATAAAATCAAATACTAATGTAAATTTAATTAAAGAAATTAGAAAATTAGGCTTGGGCGCAGATGTTGTTTCAATGGGAGAGTTGATGATGGCCCTTAAAGCTGGGGTAAACCCAAAAAAAATTGTTTTTTCTGGGGTTGGTAAAACGGCTAAGGAAATAAACTATGCTATTGATAAAAAAATTTTATTAATAAATGCAGAGTCAAAAAGTGAAATTATTGAAATAGAAAGAATTGCAAAAAATAAAAGGAAAGTAGTTGATATAGGAATTAGACTAAATCCAAATACAGATGCCAAAACTTTAAAACAAATTTCCACAGGTAAAAAAGAAAATAAATTTGGAGTAGATGAAAAAATATTTTTTGAACTAATTAATTACACAAAACTATCAAAAAATATAAAATTGAAATGTCTAAGTGTTCATATTGGTAGTCAGATTTTAGATCATCAGCCATATGAAAAAATGCTTAATGTTATCGATAAAATTATTAAAAAAAGTAATCATAATTTTGAGTTTATTGATCTTGGTGGGGGAATGGGAATATCTTACGAAGAAAATACCAAAAAACTAAACTATAAAAAATACAATTTGGCTATAAATAAATTTTTAAAAAAACATAAATCTAAAATTATATTTGAACCAGGTAGATCTATAGTTGGTGATATAGGATCACTAATTTCTCAAGTAATTTATATAAAACAAAATGAAAAAAAAGATTTTATAATACTTGATGCTGCAATGAATGATCTAATGAGACCAGCTTTATATGGTGCAAACCATAAAACTTTACCTGCAACAAAACACGGCAGGCTTTCAAAGAAAACTTATGAATTTGTTGGTCCAATTTGTGAAAGTACAGATAAATTTACAACTTTAAAAAAGTTTCAAAAATTAAAAGAGAAAGACCTTGTTGTAATGTGTGATACTGGGGCGTATGGAATGTCTTTAAGTTCAAACTATAACCTCAGACCAAAAGCAGCAGAAATACTGATCAAAGGAACTAAAATTAATGTTATTAAAAAAAGACAAAAACTTGATCAATTAATCTAGTTTTTGATTAAAATGATAAGAAATTTTTTATTCTCTCTATTTTTTTATATTGGAATTATTTTTATTTCTTTATTATTTCTACCATCACTTTTTCTTCCCAAAAAAATTGTTTTATTTGGTGGTAAGATTATGGGATATTGGACCTCTTTTTGCTTAAAAACTTTTTTATCAACAAAAATTATAATTAAAGGAGAAGAAAATATTATCAATAATAGAAAGTTTTTTATTGCTGCCTCTCATCAATCAATGTTTGAAACTTTTTATTTACAAACAATTTTTAAATCTCCAGTTTTTATTCTTAAGAAGGAATTATTAATGATACCCATATTTGGCTGGTATTTAAAAAAAATTGGTTCAATATCAATAAAAAGAAATAAAGTAACTAAAGATAATCTTGGCTTCTTTAATGATATATCAAAACAAATAAATGCATCTGATAGACCATTAATAATTTTTCCACAAGGTACACGGTTGTCTCCGGAGGAACGCACACCTTTTAAAAAAGGTTCAGGCAGAATTTATGAGGAACTTAAAATATCTTGCCAACCTATAGCTATTAATTCTGGAAATACTTGGCCAAAAAAAGGACCTAAAAAAATTGATAAAATTATAACTATTTCAATTTTAGAACCAATTGAACCTGGATTAGAAAAAAATGTTTTTTTACACAAGCTTGAAAATGTAATTTATAGCGAGCTCGATGCTATTAATTAGCCTTTCATAGGCATTATTACAAATATACTATCAAAGTCACCCGGATCTTTAATTAATGCTGGTGAGCCAGTGTCATTAAAGAAAATCTCTATTTTATCTCCATCAAGCTGTGAAGCAACGTCAATTAAATATCTTGAGTTAAAGCTTATCTCTAAATCATGATCGAATTTTACAGTTAAGCTTTCTTTTCCATCTCCACTATTTGTATTGTTTACAGATAAATTTAAAACATCTTTTGATAAATTAAATTTCACGCCATCTTTTTTATCTAATGACACCGATGCAACTCTATCAACTGAATCTAGAAAAAGTTTTAAATCTATATCCAATTTTTTCTGATTATTTTTTGGTATTACTTGAATATAATTTGGAAATTTTCCATCAATTAACTTGGAAATCAAAATACTATTATTTAATTCAAACTTAATTTTAGATTTAACATTTGAAATCTTAACATCCCCATCATAGTTCTCTAACAATGAGCATAATTGAAAGATTGTTTTCTTTGGAAGAATTATTGGCTCAAAATCAATCTTTTGATCTAATTTTATTTTAGATATAGACATTCTGTGACTATCAGTGGCAGCTGCTGTTAGAAAGTTTTTATCTTCTATTTGGGTTTGATGAAAAAAAATTCCACTTAAATAATGTCTTGTTTCATCATTAGAGACTGAAAATTTACATTTATTTAATAGTTTTAATAACTGTTTTGATTTTATTATAAACTCATTTTGATTGAAGTTTTCATCAGTCAAAGGAAACTCGGATGCGCTAATACAATTTAAATTAAAAATTGATTTTTCAGACTCTACTTGAAGCTTACTAACATCGGTTAAAGATAAATTGATTTTTTTTCCAGAGGAAAATTTTCTTATAATATCATACATAATAGATGAAGTGGTGGTCGTATTTCCCTCTTCTAACACTTCAACATTATTAATTTGATGAATAAAAATTAAATCTAAATCTGTTGCTGTAATAGTTAAGTTTGAGTTACTGGCATTTAACAAAACATTAGATAAAATTGGAAGTGTACTTCTTTTTTCTATCACACCCTGACAATAATTAAGGGCTTGTTGCAGATCTTGTTGATTAACGTTAAATTTCATTTTCTTTATTATACAATATCTGATTTTTTAAGTTATTAATATTGTTAGTCATTTCTGGATCTTTTTCTTTTAATTTTTCAATGGTTTTAACAGAATGAATAATTGTTGTATGATCTCTATTTGAAAACTCTCTACCTATTTCTGGTAAGGATTTTGAGGTTAATATTTTAGTTAAATAGATCGCTGTTTGTCTCGGCCTAACTAAATATCTTGATCTTCTTGAGGACAACATCTCATTTTTACTAATTTTGAAGAACTTACATACAGTTGATTGTATTAAATCTATTGTTACTTTATTTTCACCAATATTTAATAGATCTTTTAAAACTACTTTAACTTCTGATAAATTTGGAACTTTGTTGTAAATTCTTGAAAAGGAAACAACTCTATTAATTGCTC
>JGI20157J14317_10003639_pt1 | contig 12218 bp, 10 predicted proteins | sample COG_07_FD_14317 | JGI IMG/M metagenome (IMG submission 14317)
CCAGTCCATTCTGCTATTAGACTAGCATACGCAACACCAGAAACTCCCATATCAAGCTTAAGAACAAATACGATATCCAACAAAATATTTATACTATTCATGAAAAATTGAATGAAAAATACTGACCTTGTTCTTTCTTTTGCAATTAACCAACCTGTAATGCCATAAAGCCCTATAACTGCTGGACCACTATAAATTCTAATATGTAAATACTCTTTGGCTAAAGATTTTACTTCTTTTGAAGCAGGCGATAGCCACAAAGCGCCAGAAAATATTAAAGATTGAAAAAAAATGAATATCAGACCAACTATAAATCCAATAATTAAAGAACGGATAAGTAAGGCGTTAGCCTCTAAAATATTTTCTTCCCCAAGTGCTTGAGCCGTCTGGCCTGATACACCCATCCGCAAAAAACCAAAAAGCCAAAATATTGATGTTAAAATTATTGCAGCAATACCAACTGCACCTATTGGAATAGCCTCACCCATCTGACCAATAACTGCTGTATCAACCACACCCAAAATTGGCACAGTTGCATTGGATAGTACCACTGGGATGGCCAGATATAATACACGCTTGTGAGTAACTGCTATTGGTATTATTTTATTCATTTAACACTCTCTATAAAACATAATTTGCATAAAAGAATAAAAATAAACAAGGGATCAGATCTTTTAAAATATCTAGTTGCGAATAATTATCATTTGCACTAAATGATGCATATGCAAACTGTCATATCATCAAACAATGAAAACTTTAAAAGTAATCACAAATTAGGTCCATTTAGAACTAATCGATTATTTTTAATTCTTATTTTATTAATATTATCAATTTTACCAAATAATATCGGTTTATATACTCGTAATGCATTAGAAGATGCCTATATCGGCGTATCCGTTTTTGTAGCTGTAACATTAGCATTTTTTTATTTTGCAGAAAAAATATCAGGCATTGATATTCCTACTTTATTTAAGAAAACAAAATATGCTCAAGTACCACTTGCCTCATTCATGGGGGCTTTACCTGGTTGTGGAGGTGCTGTTGTTGTAGTTGCAGCTTATTCATCTGGTTCTGTTAGTTTAGGTGCAGTAGTAGCTACATTAACTGCAACTATGGGTGACGCTGCGTTTTTATTAATCGCAAAGCGTCCTGATGTAGCTATCATTTTGTTACCATTGTCATTTACTGTGGGCATAATTACCGGTTATATTGTTGATATCTTTGATAAAACCAAAGATGAGATATCATTAAAGCTAACCAGCATAGCTTTAATAAATATAACAAGAAAACGTCGCTTTCTCTATCAAACATATTCAATCATTGTTATTCCAGGATTTATATTTGCTACAATGGGGCTGTTTCAATATGAATTTAATGAATTTACTTCAAAATTTATAACAAATATTTCTTACCTAGGAATTTCTATAGGTATGCTAATTTGGGCTTCATCTAGCATTAAAGCAATGACCAACCCCAATGAAACTACGATTTCTCGTGTGTCAGAGGAAACAAGTTTTATAACAGCGTGGGTAATCCTAGCGTTTTTATTATTTGAGTATGCTACTAATATTGCAGGATTAGATTTACAATCATGGTTTAATACCATTGGTATTGCAGTACCTATTATAGCTATTTTAATTGGCTTTATTCCTGGTTGTGGTCCCCAAATCTTAGTAACAACATTCTATATAAATGGATTAATTCCATTTTCTGCACTTATTGGGAATTCAATTGCAAACGATGGTGATGCTTTATTTCCAGCGATTGCAATTAATCCAAAAGTTGCACTCATTGCAACCATATATAGCTCAATTCCTGCTATAATTGTTGCTTATATTTTCTATTTTTATGCACCAAATTATTTGACACCTTGAATTTCAACTCAACTATTTTAAGATAAAAATAGAGGTGACCAATGTCAGAAGAAAAATTAACGTTAAAAGAGATGTGTGAGGCTTTTGAGGTCACACCAAGAACTCTAAGGTATTATGAATATATAGAATTATTAATTCCTGAAAAAATTGGTAAAAAAAGGCTCTATGGAAATAAAGAGAAAGCTCTTTTAACACTAATAAAACGTGGGCGTCGCTTTGGGTTTTCCCTTGAAGAAATTCGCCAATGGTTAGCCATGTACAATCGTGACAATCAAAACCAGACACAAATTGAAGCTTGGATTAATATGGCTAATAATCAAACAATCGAATTGGAAGAAAGAAAATCAGAAATACAAAAAGCTATTGATGACATTAAAAATTTAAGAGTAGATGCTGAAAAAGAACTTCGTGCACTTTTAAAAAAATAATATCAAAGTTTATAATAATGCAATTAAAGCATTACTCAAATCCTATAATCTGTTAATATCAATTTTAAATTGGCAAATATCTAATGACAGCTATTAAAGAATTCGAAAGACTTGAATCTCTAGGTCTATGGCGTGGCCTAAAGGACTCTCAACGCCGTGAAGTAGTAGTCTCTTTTGGTGAAGCTACATTGGTTTTGAGTGATATAAATAATCGTCCAATTACACATTGGTCACTTGCAGCTATAGAAGACGCTGGAAATGGAGAGAACGGTGTAATCTTCACGGTAGATGATCTTGGTGAGGAAACATTAGAAATAGATGATCAAATTATGATCTCTGCAATATACAAAATCAAAGCATCAATTGAAGCAAGGCGACCTCATCCAGGGAGGTTGAGATGGTTTCTGGGTGCTGGAATTTTAATATCCTTTCTTGTGATATCAATATTCTGGCTTCCTAACGCATTAACACAATACGCTTCAAATATTGTGCCTGACTCAAAAGCTGTCGAAATTGGCGAAGTTATCTTAAAATCAATTCAGAAAACTACAGGCTCTGTTTGCACTTCGCCACCTGGGGAACGTGCACTAAGAAGGCTAGAAAATCGTGTTATTGGATCCCCATCCAATCGAATACGAATAATTGAAATGGGCAACCGTCCTAGCTTACACATTCCAGGAGGAAATATATTAATTAATCATCGGTTAACTATAGATGAACCAAATGCAAACTTGATTGCTGGATACGCAATACTTGAGCGTGCGATTGAAGATGAGAAATCACCTCTATTCGATTTATTCAAATCTATGGGTTTGAAAAAAACACTTAAATTTTTAGGGACTGGAGATATAGACAATTCTGATCTTGAATATTTTGCAAATAATCAGTTATTTGGTTCATTATCTGCCCCAAGAGCAGAAACTATAATCGAATTATTTACTGTTGCTGAAATCCCTCTCTCAAGATTTGCAAATCATGCAAACCGTATTGATTTAATAGTAAAAGACGACTTAATGAAAGAGCAATATTTACCTATTTTGGATGATAAAGATTGGTTAAATTTGCAAGAAATCTGTACTAATTAAACCTCTACTAATTTACCTTTTCTTAACGCAAGCTGTCTATCCATCAGTTTAGAAAGTTCATAATTGTGTGTTGCTATAACAGCTGACATTCCAGTATTACGGACTAGCTCCATTAATAAATTGAAAACAATCATTGCAGTATCAGGATCTAAGTTTCCTGTTGGTTCGTCCGCAAGTAATAATTTAGGTGAATTTACCATCGCCCTACAAAATGCTACCCTTTGCTGTTCTCCACCTGATAATTCATCAGGACGATGAAATGCACGATCTTGAAGGTTCACAGATTTTAGAAGTTCCATAGACCTTTGCTTTGCATCAGAAGATCTGGTGCCATTAGCTAGTTGAGGTAAAGTTAAATTTTCAATTGCACTAAATTCAGGAAGTAAGTGATGGAATTGATATATAAACCCAATATCTTGCCTACGGCACTTCGTACGTTTTTTATCATCTAAGTTATTGTAATCAATACCATTAATTATTACTTGTCCATTATCTGAATTGTCCAAAAGACCAGAAATATGCAAAAGTGTTGACTTGCCTGCACCCGAGGGAGCTATTAGCCCAACAACTTCACCTTTTTTAACTTCTAAATTTACTTGATCTAAAACTGTAATCTGATTTGGCAGACCTCGCCTGTAGATTTTAGTAACATTGTTTAATGATAGAGTATTAGTCATAACGCAATGCCTCAACTGGGCGCATACGAGCTGCACGACGAGCCGGGAAATATGTAATAAAAAAAGTTAAGCCCAGTGATAGAGCGCAGGCCTTGAATATATCTTGTGTTCGCAATTCTGCAGGTAAACTTGATAATAAATATTTTTCAGAAGTCCATACACCGCCACCTGAAATATAATTAATAAAGTTAAATATTGGATCAAGGTAAATAACAAAAATACACCCAAAAATAACTCCAAAGATTGTTCCAATAACACCAGTAAATGCTCCACAAATAAAGAAAATCCTCAAAATAGAACCTTCTGTTAATCCCATTGTACGCAAGATTCCAATATCGTGACTTTTGTTCTTAACTAACATTATCAGACCTGAAACAATATTCATTGTTGCAATAAGCACAAGGATGGAGAGAATTATAAACATTATATTATCTTCCATCTGAAGTGCATTTAAAAATCCACCATTTGCATCACGCCATGTCCAAATCAATGCCCCATTTGGCAATGAAGATATCAATGCAAATCTTATATCATCAATATTTTCAGGGGCATTCACCATTACTTCAAATTCGTCAACTCTACCTTCACGATTAAAATAAATTTGAGCATTTTTTAAGGGCATGTATATTCTTGTATTATCAATATCGTATCGGCCAACTTGAAATATATATACTATTTCAAAACCACTTATACGTGGACTTGTTCCAAATGCAGTTTTAACACCATCAGGTGATATTAAAGTAATTACATCACCAATCTCTAATCCCAACGATCTTGCAACTCCAGATCCAATGGCAATCCCTTTATCAAAGTTTTCAATAGAGCCTTTTGAAAGCTCTGGAGTAGCAATTAATGGTAATTTTTTAATATCACTTAATTTTGAACCAAAAACTTCTACACCCTGGTTTTGGCCATTTGCATTAGCCATAACTTGCCCTTTAACAACTGGAGAAACACTTAAAACTCCCTTTATTTTGCTAATTTCATTTGTTGTAATATCGTAATTAGAAAAGCCAGAGACTATCACTCCATCATTATTGATATATGGTGAATTATATATGCTAGCATGCGCATTTGCACCCAGAATAGTATTGACAAATTCTGTTCGAAAACCAGACCTTACTGCAAGCGTTGCTATTAAAGCAAAAACGGCTAATGAAATGCCAATAAGTGATATCCATGTCATAGCCGATATGCCACCATCAGATCTTTTAGATCGAAGGTAACGAATAGCTATCATCCATTCAAATTTGTTAAATGGTTTAATAAAAGATATCATTGAATATTTTTCTTATGTATCAAAAATGTAATATCCTTAAATATAATTTGTAATAATTACGAAAGTCTGGAATAAATTTTTGTTAATTTTTCCAATGCTAATTCAGGTGTTAATTCTTCACTGACGCCAGTTTTCCGACAAGTCAGTTCCACTACACCATTTTTTAATCCCCGAGGCCCCACTGTTATACGCCACGGTAAACCGATTAAGTCCATTGACGCAAATTTTGCACCAGCACGTTCTTGTCTATCATCATAGAGTGGATCTATTCCCAAAATGGTTGCAGATTTATACAAATCTTCACATGCTATATCTGCTTGCTCATCACCTTGCTTTAAATTCACTATACCAACTCCAAATGGAGTTACTGCTTCCGGCCATATAATGCCATTTTCATCATGACTTGCTTCAATAATAGCTCCAACCATACGTGAAACTCCAATTCCATGGCTACCCATATGAACAGGAACTTCACCATCACTTGGAGTACTTACTTTTGCACTCATAGAGTCAGAGTATTTAGTACCAAAATAAAATATTTGTCCAACTTCGATTCCACGTGATGTCATCTGGCGTTCTCTTGGTATTTTTGAGAACAAATCAGCATCGTGCGTTTCATCAGTTCTTGCATAAGGAGTTGTCCATTCTTTGAAGATCGACGCACATTCTTCCCAATTATTATAATCTATTTCTTTATCACCCAAATGTAAGTCAAGAATGTTGCGATCAAAAAATACTTCAGATTCACCCGTATCAGCTAAAACTAAAAATTCATGTGTATCTTCACCACCGATAGGACCACTATCAGCTCGCATAGGAATTGCTTTCATTCCCATTCTTTCATAAGTGCGGAGATAGCTAACCATATGTCTATTGTATGAATGCATTGCTGAAGCTTTGTCTAAGTCAAAATTGTAACCATCTTTCATTAGAAATTCACGGCCTCTCATTACACCAAACCGAGGTCTAACTTCATCTCGAAACTTCCATTGAATATGGTACAAAGTCATAGGTAAATCTTTATATGATCTTACACTATTTCGGAAAATATCAGTGATTAATTCTTCATTGGTTGGTCCAAACAACATATCACGACCATGCCTGTCAGTAATCCGTAACATCTCTTTTCCATAATCATCATACCTACCTGATTCACGCCATAAATCTGCAGATTGGATTGTTGGCATCAGCATTGGATTATGCCCTGCACGGATTTGTTCATCATGAACGATATTTTCTAATTTTCGAAGAACTTTATATCCCATCGGCAACCAAGAATAAATTCCTGATTGAGCTTGCCTGATCATTCCAGAGCGAAGCATTAAACGATGACTAACAATCTGTGCATCACTTGGGTTTTCTTTTAAAATTGGTAGAAAATATTTACTTAGACGCATGAGTTGTTCCTTCAAAATCAAACTTAATTTTATCTAGGCTATTGTTAGGTTGCACGCAACACTTCGGTATTAAACATAATTGATAGATGCCTTTAATTTCATACTGTTTGCTACAGATTGCAAACGTTTCAAAGCAACCTCACCAAATATTTTTTTACCAGAAACATTTAATTCTAAAATTATACTCTCTGATGTTACAGAAAGATGTCCCATTTTCTCTAAGTCTGACCCATTTATCATTGCTCCAAGCCTGACAGCAGATCCAATCGTTTGGGCTAAAGAAATTTGTTTATTATTTAAAAGTTCATTAATTTTTACACGATCAGCAAGAATAGATTTAATTTTATAACGATGCAGAAAACATGTGGCTAAAAAAATCCTCTCTTCGTGAGAAAGCCCTCCTAAATTTGACAGTAATGTAGATTCAAAACAAAAATTTGACCGGTGATCTGGATGTATACGCCAATGAACATCATGCAATAAGCATATTACATGCACTAAACGTTTTGAATTATTGTCTAAGTTAGAAAATAATGGTGATACCCATTTATATAGCTTATCTCCAAACCCAGGAAACCGAGACTGATTTAATTCAAGTAATCGGGCATCATTTATTAATGTATTTTGCTCACGAATTTCATTAGATAGATTTTCGTATAAAATCCCTTCCCGGATGCCGTAACCAGAAAATATAATCTTTTTTACTTTTATATTTTTCAAAAATTCTATTAAGATTTCAGCGGCTGTTGGTAATAATTTTACTCGGAATTTATTAATATTAACATCTTCTGGAAATTCTTTTATTTTTTTTGAAACCGCAAATTTAAGTGTTGATGAAATATCTTCTGGTGAAACAATGTAGCCATGAACAATCTGCAATGGATACTCTTTTCGCTTCATATCTAATTTTGCTAATGCACGCCATGATCCACCAACTAAAAATAAATTATTATTTTCTAACTTAAATCCAGCAAAAAGTTTACCTATTTCAGAGTTAATATGGTTTTGCTTTAAAATAGGATCAAATAATCGACCAAGAACAGCCATCGGTCCTAATTTTGAACTACGATGAATGGTTATCTTTCCTGCTTCAAGTTGTGCTAATTCTAATGATGCTCCACCAATATCACACACTAACCCTGATGCTTGTGGCCATCCAAGCAAAATACCTTGAGCAGACAATTTGGCTTCTTCAGCACCAGTAATTATTTTTAATTTTATTCCCGTAATTTCATAAACACTTTCACAAAAGTCTTTGCCATCTAATGCAATTCTTACTGCCTCTGTAGCTATTGCGACTAAACGATTTAAGTTCATACTTTTCGCAATTTCTCCAAACCTTTCAAGAGCTTTTAAAGCACGAATTCTACCTTTTGGATGTAATTTTCCAGTTTCAGTTAACTCTGATCCTAATCCCAACATGATTTTTTCATTATAAAAATAATTTGGCCATCTTTGTGAATTATCATAAACAACAAATCTAATTGAATTAGATCCGACATCAATAACACCTATTAGATTGTGTTCCATATTAATTACATTTTCAGTCATTTAGATGGGTCAATTCAGGCACATCTTTTGCACCGACCTTACCTCTACCTGATAAAGACGGATTCTCCATGAAAAACCTATGACAATCAAAACTTACTTCTCCTAAGTTTTCTGTGTCACGACTATATTTACCATCCGCATTTAACACCCATGAATTTCTTATATCTGCAAGATTTGCTGCCATTATTTGATTTAGAATCTGAGCCTTAACTGTTTGATTTTGTATTTTAACCATGGTTTCAACACGAGCATGTAAGTTTCTGCCCATCCAATCAGCAGATGATATAAATACCAACGCATTTTTATGAGGTAGATCTACTCCATTCGAAAAACAAACTATTCTTGAATGCTCTAGAAATCGCCCAACTACTGATTTAACACGAATATTTTCAGATAGGCCTTTTACTCCTGGTCGTACTCCACAAATTCCTCGCACAACTAAATCTATTTTAACACCAGCCTGGCTTGCTTTATACAATGCATCAATTATATTTCTTTCCATTATAGAATTCATCTTTGCCCAAATTCTTGCTGGCTTACCTGATAATGCAGCATTTATTTCGGCATCAATATAAGCTAACAAATCATTGAACAAAAAACTTGGTGCAATAGATAAATGATTAAGGCCTTCTGCTTCAGCATATCCAGAAACATAATTAAATAGTTTTGTAGCGTCTTTGCCTAATGAAGAACTACATGTGAAAAAAGACAAGTCTGAGTAAACATTCGCTGTTATGGGGTGATAATTTCCAGTACCAAAATGTGTATAATTGATAAGTTTTCCTTCTTCTCTCCTAACAATGGATGAAACCTTTGCATGGGTTTTCATGTCTATGAATCCATACACAACATGGACGCCCGCCTGCTCCATTTGTTTTGATAATCTAATATTTGTTGCTTCATCAAACCTTGCTTTTAATTCTACAATTGCTGTAACAGACTTACCAGCTTCAGCGGCAATACAAAGCGCTTCCACAATAGGCGATTGATTGGATGTTCTGTATAGAGTTTGTTTTATAGCAACTACATTAGGATCATGAGCCGCTTGAAAAAGAAACTTGACCACAATATCAAAAGATTCATACGGATGATGCAACAACATATCTTTACGCCTTACAGCTGCAAAAATGTCTTGGTTAAAATCTTTAACTCTCTCTGGCATTCGTGGCTTGTAGGAAGTCCAACACAAAGTTTTTGGCCCCATCGAACAAATCTCATTCAAATCCTCTAGACCTAAAATGCCATCAACTTCTATTACTTCAGTTTGATCAACATGTAGTTCATTAAAAATCAAATCTTTTAAATTCTTTGGTGCATCTTTTGTTATTTTAAGGCGGACTACATCTCCACGAACTCGGCGCTTTAAAGCAGTTTCAAATTCACGAACTAAATCCTCAGATTCATCTTCAATTTCAAGATCACTATCTCGCAGAACACGAAATAAACAATGTCCAACCAAATTATAACTTGGGAATAAAATATTTAATGCCTGGAGCAAAACTAATTCTAATGGCACAATTCTCAAACATTTATCGTCTTTGGCAGGCAGTTTAATGAACCGAGCGGCGTTCGCTGGTATTGGTAGTAAAGCTTGCAAAGTTTTTTTACGATTCTTCATTTCAAGGTGCAGTGCAATTGCTAGCCCGCCTGAATGAATAAATGGAAATGGGTGTGCAGGATCAACAGCAAGTGGACTTACTATGGGAAAAATTTGTTCCAGAAAATATTTTTCAAGAAATATTTTATCATTTTTAGTTAATTGAAATTGTTCTAATAAAAATATTTTATTTTCAGTTAATTCTGTATTTAAGTTATTCCATGTAATTTGCTGAGCTTCTGATAAAGATCGTGCATTTACATCTATTAAATTAAGCTGTTCTTGTGGAGTTAATCCATCTGGAAATAGTTTAGTTATTCCACTTCGCACTAATTCACGCAGTCCTGCGACTCGAACAGTATAAAACTCATCGAGATTACTTGATGAAATTGAAACCATCCTGATCCTCTCAAGCAATGGCCAAGTATGATCTTGTGCTAATTCTAAAACCCGCCAATTAAATGCCAACCAAGACAATTCACGATTTAAAAATCGTTTTGGGCTAATATTATTTACACCCTCAATTTTTTTTGATGCTTCAATAGCATTATTTAAAAAATCTGCTTTCATTGTAGAATTAGAGTCCAAATTTTGATCAACAAATATTTTAATTGATTATGGCATCATTAAAATAAGAGTCTAGAATATTACGTGCTAATTTAATTGATATTGGCTTGCCTATTTTTAGTGCATTTTTATCCAGTTCATTTACTAAATAAGATATCGAAGCAAATGATCTTTCCATTCGTTCTAAAAGATATGTTATAACTTTTGGATCGATTGCTATTTGGCGATCATTAAATTGTTTGATTAATACTGCGTTCAATAAAATATCATCAGGTGATTCTAATTTAGCAACCGATGTACCTTGAATACGGCTAAGCAAATCTGGAAGTAATAAATTCCAAGTATTTGGAATACTACTCCCTGTTATTAGTAACGGGGCCCCATTTTCTTGAACTAAGTTGTGCAAATGAAATGCATGTGCCTCAAGTTCTTGGTCTCCCGCTATTAGCTCAAAGCCCTCTAGACATAACGGTGATTGCGATATTGATTGCAGATCAATCTCCATCAGATATTTTGCATCAATCCTAGTTCCATTAGTCATTTCAGTCCAAATGCTAGCTAGATGTGATTTACCTGAACCACTAGGACCTGTAAGAATTAGTTTAGATAAAGGCCAAGTTGCCCAATTTTCAATGATTTTTACAGCAGAAGTGTTAGACGAACTAACATAAAAATCTTCACGCCCAAATGCTGTTTTTATTGGTAGATCAAATACTAACTGTTCAGACATTTTAACCTTCCTAAACAAACTGTTCACGAATTAAGCGTTCTTCAAGCCCATGTCCTGGATCAAACAAAATTCTGTGTTTATGATCTGGCGTACTAAAGATATCTACAGACAATATATCATAAGCTTTTTTACTATCTGCACTCGCTGTTACTGGACGTTTTTCTGGTTCTAAAACATCAATTCGTACATGAGCAGACTTAGGCAATAATGCTCCACGCCAACGTCTTGGTCTAAATGCTGACATTGCAGTCATTGCAAGAATTTCAGCACCTATTGGTAGAATTGGTCCATGAGCTGAATAGTTGTAAGCTGTTGACCCAGCTGGTGTTGAGAGCAAAGCACCATCACAAACTAATTCTGGCAATCGAATACGGCCATCAACTGAAATTTGTAATTTTGCTGCTTGAGCGCCAGCTCTAATTAATGAGACCTCATTTATAGCCAATGCTTCAACATCGACATTATTAGTACATTGGGCCTGCATTTTTAAAGGATGTATTACAGCTTCTTCTGCGTCATTTAACCTTTTTAATAAATCATCCGATGAATATTCATTCATCAAAAAACCTACTGTTCCTCTATTCATTCCATAAACAGGACAATTAAGATGAAATGTGGAATGTAGCGCCTCAAGCATAAAGCCATCACCACCCAAAGCAACTATTATATCTGCTTTTTCAATTGGGGTATTTCCATGAATTTTCTCTAAAGCTAACAAACTTTTTTGTGCATTTACTGAGCGACTTGCGATAAAAGCAATATTTGACATAATCATCTTCCCAATCATTCTAATTTATTCTAGCAAAGTCGCTAAAAACTACCAGAGTTTACTGTGTATTCTTAAAAGCCGCTCTTAATGTCGCAACTGTTGTATTTTTCTTTAATAGCCCAAAGTAATGGATTAGGACAAACAAGAATTATACTTTTTTTTCAGGAGTGATAAAATGAATAATACAGTACGAGATGCGGGCTTTTTCACAGAAGAGCTATCACAACGAGATCCAGAGCTATTTGGCTCCATAACATCTGAGTT
>JGI20157J14317_10003652_pt1 | contig 12199 bp, 10 predicted proteins | sample COG_07_FD_14317 | JGI IMG/M metagenome (IMG submission 14317)
ATCGCATTATTCCCATTGTTGATGCAACGGCCAGAATGCTAACGGCTGCGATGGATATCTCTGAGCGGTAGCGTCTTGCCGGCCTGCCTTACCGAGATTCCGGCTTGAGGCGGTATAATTTTTAAAAACGCCCTTGAATTCGATCAATTGAACCCCAAGATGCTGTCTACCAAGGGGAAATGTATCCAATATGACGAATTCAAACGAAACGTCTCCTGAGTCCAGCGAAGATCAAGCTGAGATTGAGCCGATTGAGACCCAAGATGCCGAAGACAGCGCGCTGCAAGAACGGCTCGAGCCATTAATTGATGAGAGCGGCATAGACCCGCTGCTTGAACTTCAGGCGGAAGCCGATAAGGCGCGAGACCAAGCGCTGCGAGCTGAAGCTGAAATGCAAAATCTGAGAAAGCGTGCCGAGCGTGATGTGCAGAACGCACATAAGTTCGGGGTTGAGCGTCTTGTTCAGAACCTTCTGCCAGTGTTGGACAGCTTAGAAAAGGCAATCGAGACCAGTCTTCAAGCTCAGACCCCAGAGGATGACCCTCAGCTTGAGGGTCTAAAGCTGTGTTTTAAGTTGTTTACGGATGTGTTCGAGAAAGAAGGCGTGCAGATGCTGGATCCGTTGGGGCAGGCGTTCGATCCCAATGTTCACGAAGCGCTCTCAATGATTGAAAACCCGGATATGGAGCCCAATTCGGTCATGGCAGTCATTCAAAAAGGCTATCGGCTGCACGAGCGATTGGTTCGGCCTGCAATGGTGATCGTATCCAAACCCCCAGCGGGTGCTTGAAAAAAAATTGAATGGCCTCATTGAGGGGTTATGAAGAAAAGATTGGGCAGTATTGCCTGAGCGAATGGAGAAGAAAAATGGCGAAAATAATTGGTATCGATCTTGGAACCACTAACAGCTGCGTTGCCGTATTGGACGGTGGTGCATCAAAAATCATCGAGAATTCAGAAGGTGATCGCACGACACCATCGGTTGTTGCCTATACTGATGACGACGAAACCTTAGTGGGTCAGTCTGCCAAGCGGCAGGCTGTTACCAACCCAAACAACACGTTGTTCGCCATCAAGCGGCTTATTGGCCGGCAGTTTGATGACGAGGTCGTTCAGCGCGATATCAAGATGGTGCCCTATGGGATTGTCAAAGCAGACAATGGCGATGCCTGGGTTAAAGTGAAAGATGATCGGTTAGCCCCGCCACAGGTTTCTGCTCAGATCCTCATGAAGATGAAGAAGACGGCCGAGGACTTTCTGGGCGAGACGGTAACGGAAGCGGTCATTACGGTGCCGGCCTATTTTAATGACTCCCAGCGTCAAGCAACGAAAGATGCCGGTCGAATCGCAGGGTTGGACGTAAAGCGGATTATTAATGAGCCAACGGCAGCTGCGCTCGCTTATGGCATGGACAAGGCGCCCGGGGATTCGACCATTGCGGTATACGATCTTGGGGGCGGCACCTTTGATATCTCTGTGATTGAAATCGCCGATGTTGATGGTGAAAAGCAATTTGAAGTGCTTTCAACCAATGGCGACACCTTCTTGGGTGGTGAAGACTTCGACATGCGGATTATTGATTACCTGGTTGAGGCATTTAAAAAAGACCAAGGGATGGATCTCAGTCAGGACTCGTTAGCGCTACAGCGGTTAAAAGAAGCTGCCGAAAAAGCCAAGATCGAGTTGTCGAGTTCTAGCCAGACAGAAATTAATTTGCCTTACATTACCGCCGATGCGAGTGGTCCAAAGCATTTGGTGTTGAAGATTACCCAAAGCAAGTTGGAATCCTTGGTTGAAGATTTAGTCGATCGAACGCTCGAGCCACTTCGAGTTGCTTTGAAAGATGCAAGCATGTCGATTTCAGATATCGACGATATTATTCTCGTCGGTGGGCAGACGCGGATGCCGCTGGTTCAGCGTAAGGTTAAAGAGTTCTTCGGCAAAGACGCGCGTAAGGACATTAATCCTGACGAAGCGGTCGCCATGGGCGCATCAATCCAAGCTGCTGTCTTGGCCGGTGATGTTAAAGATGTTTTGCTGCTGGATGTGACGCCTTTATCCTTAGGGATCGAGACCATGGGCGGCGTCATGAGCTCTTTAATTGAAAAAAATACGACGATCCCAACTCGAAAGTCTCAGGTTTTTTCAACAGCGGAAGACAATCAGCCTGCGGTCACAATTCATGTGTTGCAAGGTGAGCGTAAACAGGCTGGGCAGAATAAGTCCTTGGGTCAGTTTGATCTGTCCGATATTCCGCCTTCTCCGCGCGGCACTCCCCAGATTGAGGTCAGTTTTGATCTGGATGCCAATGGTATTTTGAATGTTTCGGCCAAGGACAAAGCAACGGGTAAAGAGCAGTCGATCGTTATCAAGGCCAGTAGCGGGCTATCGGATGAAGAAGTGGATCAGATGATTCGGGATGCGGAAGCCCACGCTGAAGATGACAAAAAGTTTGAATCCATGGTGGCTGCGCGCAATACCGCGGACGGCATGATTCACGCGACCCGAAAAACGTTGGAAGAAGCTGGCGATGAAGCATCAGAAGCTGAGCGAGCAGAGATTGAAACCGCCATTTCTGAACTTGAAGCAGCTTTGAAAGATTCAGATCTCGAAGCCATTGAAGCGAAAACGCAGAAGCTGACCGAGGTTTCACAAGGCCTTGCCCAAAAGATGTACGCCAAGCAAGCTGAAGCCGCGCAACCCGGCGCGGATGCTGACGCCAGCAGCGGTGGTGCTGAAAGCAACGATGATGCGGTCGATGCCGAATTTGAGGAAGTCAAAGACGAGAAGTAGACTTGTCGTTCTTTTTTACACTCCCCCTAGGATCAGGCACATAGGTTATGGCGAAGCGCGATTATTACGAGGTCCTAGGGGTTGCCAAAGGCGCCTCTGAGCAAGAAATTAAAAAGGCCTATCGCCGGTTGGCGATGAAGCATCATCCTGATCGCAACGAGGGAAATACCGAGGCCGAAGAAAAGTTTAAAGAGGCAAGCGAGGCGGCTGAAGTCTTGCTCGATGCTGAAAAGCGATCGACCTATGATCAGTACGGACATGCTGCCTTTGAAGGCGGGGGCGGTGGCCGTGGTGGATTTGGGAACTCGGGCAATTTCGGCTCTATTTTTGAAGATGTCTTTGGCGATATTTTCTCAGGGGGGCGAGGTCAGAGTCAGGTGCACCGAGGCTCTGATCTAAAATACATTTTGGATATTACGCTGGAAGAAGCGGTCCGAGGAACCAATCCTAAAATCAAAATTCCGACCTTAGTCGAATGCATGTCGTGTCTTGGGTCTGGCGCCAAGTCTGGTACCAAGCCAATGGATTGTGTCCAGTGCGGCGGCTCCGGTCAGATTACCGCTCGACAAGGGTTTTTCTCCCTCCAGCAAACCTGTCCACGATGTCGGGGTAAGGGCAAAATCATTTCTGACCCTTGTCCACCTTGTCGCGGCCAGGGTCGCGTAGAAGAGAAGAAAACCTTATCTGTTAAGGTGCCGCCTGGGGTCGACACGGGCGATCGTATTCGACTGTCAGGACAAGGCGAAGCGGGCGCCAATGGTGGGCCAGCCGGTGATCTGTACGTTCAAATGAACGTCCGCGAGCATCCTATTTTCACGCGTGATGGCGCAGATCTTTACTGCGAAGTACCGATTAGTTTCGTCAATGCCGCCCTCGGTGAGCAGCTGGAAATACCGACTTTGGAAGGTAAGGTCAGCCTTAAAGTCCCTGCTGAAACCCAAACAGGCAAGCTGTTTCGGCTCAAAGGGAAAGGGGTGGATATGTCCCAGATCCGCGGCGGTGGGCTAGGGGACTTGTATTGTAAGATTGTGGTCGAGACACCTGTTAATTTGAGCGATCACCAGAAAGCACTTCTTCGAGAATTTGCAGGCGATCAAGACGCGTCTCAGTCCCCAAAATATGCTTCTTGGCTAGATGGGGTTAAACGATTTATTGATGCCCTCAGAGATTAAACTGATCTAGCCCAGCCCTGTGCTTTGCGCTTTGGAGAAACCGATGTTGATTAAGGTGGCGATCGCAGGAATAGCCGGTCGTATGGGGCGAACACTGGCTGAAATGGTGCACGCGGCTGATGATTTAGAGCTGGTTGGCGGTCTCGAGCGCGCAGGCTCGCCATTCCTCGGGCAGTCTATCGAGGCTGGGTTGTCCCTGCCTTCCGCAAAAAGCAAAATCGTTGACGATATCGCGGATCTACCGGCCTTTGAGGTGTTACTGGACTTCACAACAACGCAATCAACGCTTGCGCATCTCGCGACTTGCTTGACGCGCGGTGCCGCCATGGTGATTGGGACCACGGGCTTTACAGCCGACGAAGCGGTCAAGATCCAGCAGGCATCAACGCAGATTACGATCGTCCACGCTCAGAACTACTCCGTTGGATTGACGCTTCTTCTAGATCTTGTTCAGCAAACGAGCTCAAAGGTGGGTGCAGAGACGGATGTCGAGATCCTTGAGTGGCACCACAACCAAAAGGTTGATGCGCCGTCGGGCACGGCCTACGCTTTGCTCGAGGCAGTCAAGGCGGGCAGGCAAAACGCACATGGGTCGAGCGTTCATGGCCGTGAGGGGCTCGTCGGCGCGCGACCGGCAGGCGAGATTGGGCTGCATGCCGTTCGCGGTGGCGACATTATTGGCGAGCATCAGGTTCTGTTTGCGATGAATGGGGAGAGAATTGAGTTGACTCATCGTGCTGCCAGTCGATCAAACTTTGCTGAAGGCGCTTTGCGAGCTGCCCGTTGGGGGATTGCGAGCGGGTTGACGGGTCTTTTTGATATGCGAGATGTTTTGGGGTTAGACCGTGACCTGAGTGATTGATCTGCCGAGATGAAAATTGGCTGGCGGCTCAGATAACATTGGCGTCAAAACCCTTTCTGCATTAGAATGCGCGCTTAAGATGACCGATTAAAGATCCCTAAAAAGCGAGAATGGAATGCCCATCTCGCTTTTTTTTGGGCCACTATTTTATGCGGGGGGAACAGCATTGGCGGCAAAAGCAATTCTGGCACTTGCGAGCGGGGACGTTTTTACGGGCCACTCGATTGGCGCACTTGGGCGCAGTACGGGTGAGGTTGTATTCAACACAGCCATGACAGGCTATCAGGAGATCCTGACGGATCCGTCCTATGCGCGTCAAATGGTCACGTTAACGCACCCCCACATTGGTAATACCGGGTGTAATGCTGAGGATTTTGAGTCCGAGGTGGTGCATGCTGCCGGATTAATTGTGCGCGACCTGCCCTTGGTCGCAAGTAGTTGGCGTAAAGAAGAAGGGTTGTCCGAATTTCTGACGCGACATGGCACGGTTGCAATATCGAACATCGATACCCGTGCGCTCACCCGCATATTACGATCAAAAGGATCTCAGAATGCGTGTTTGGTAGCCGCCGATGAGATCAGTGATGAAGATGTGGCGGCGGCACTGCAGGCCGCAACCGCTTTTCCGGGACTCAAGAACATGGACTTGGCGAGNTCGGTCAGCACGCAAAGCGCCTACCAATGGACGCAACCNTCATGGGAGGGCCTGACCAAAGGCGCGCAGCAAAACGATGAGCCTTTCCATGTGGTGGCCTTTGATTTCGGCGTTAAACGCAATATTTTGAGAATGCTCGTTGATCGGGGCTGTCGCCTGACGGTGGTACCGGCAACGACCAGTGCCGAGGCTGCAATGGCGTTGGCGCCAGATGGGATCTTCTTATCCAACGGTCCCGGCGATCCAGAGCCATGCGGTTACGCCATAGAGGCGATTAAAAGCTTTCTTGACGCCGAGATCCCAATGTTCGGTATTTGTCTAGGGCATCAGTTACTAGGGCTTGCCGCTGGCGCGAAGACGCAAAAGATGGGGCACGGTCATCATGGCGCCAACCACCCTGTGCAAGATTTAACAACGGGGGTGGTGATGATAACCAGTCAGAACCATGGATTTTGCTTAGATGAGACCCAGCTCTCGGATCAAATTGAGGTTACCCATCGTTCTTTGTTTGATGGAACAGTTCAAGGCGTACGTCATAAAACTGCGCCAGCATTTGGGTTTCAAGGCCATCCGGAGGCCAGTCCGGGTCCCCATGACGTGGCGCCGCTCTTTGACCAATTTATAAAGAGCATGACTAAGAGGGTTGGGTAGATGCCAAAACGAGCTGATATTAAGAGTGTTCTGATTATCGGTGCTGGACCGATTGTCATTGGGCAAGCTTGTGAGTTTGATTACTCGGGTGCTCAAGCGTGCAAAGCGTTGCGAGAAGAAGGCTACCGAGTAATTTTGGTGAACTCGAACCCGGCGACCATTATGACCGATCCGGCAACGGCCGATGCGACCTATATTGAGCCCGTAACCTGGCAGGTTGTTGAACGGATTATTGCGATCGAGCGTCCGGATGCGCTGCTCCCACGATGGGCGGACAAACCGCGCTCAATTGTGCTTTAGACCTTGCGCGTGAGGGCGTGCTGGAGCGTTATGGTGTTGAGTTGATTGGCGCGACCAAAGAGGCCATTGATAAAGCGGAAGATCGACAGCTATTTGGTCAGGTGATGAAGTCAATTGGTTTAGAAACGCCGAGGAACGGGATTGCCCATTCTCTTGAAGAGGCTAAGCAGGTGCAGGCCAGTTTAGGGTTTCCTTGTGTGATTCGACCAAGCTTTACCTTGGGCGGGAGCGGCGGTGGCGTGGCTTATAACGCCGAAGAGTTCATCGAAATTTGTACGCGTGGACTTGATTTATCGCCGACCAACGAGTTGTTGATCGATGAGTCCTTGCTGGGCTGGAAAGAGTTTGAAATGGAGGTGGTTCGAGATCGAGACGACAATTGCATCATCGTTTGTTCGATAGAGAACTTCGACCCAATGGGGGTTCACACGGGTGACTCGATTACCGTGGCTCCGGCCCAAACCCTTACTGATAAAGAATATCAACGTATGCGGAATGCCTCCATTGAGGTTCTGCGAGCGATTGGTGTTGAAACGGGTGGCTCGAACGTTCAATTCGGCGTGAGTCCAGTTGATGGTCGGATGGTTGTGATTGAGATGAACCCCCGAGTGTCGAGATCATCGGCCTTGGCCTCAAAAGCCACCGGGTTTCCGATTGCGAGGATTGCGACCAAGTTGGCCATTGGATACACCTTGCCTGAATTGGCGAATGAGATTACAGGTGGCGTGACGCCAGCCTCCTTTGAGCCGGCGATTGATTATATTGTTACCAAGATCCCGAGATTCACCTTTGAAAAGTTTCCGGAAGCGGATAACACGCTCACGACTCAGATGAAGAGTGTGGGCGAAGTCATGGCAATGGGTCGTACTTTCCAAGAATCAGTCCAAAAAGCGCTACGGGGCTTAGAGGTTGGGATTAATGGTTTTTCACCCGTGGTGGATTTGACCGATGAGGGCGCCTTGAGCCGAATACAGCACGAGCTTCGGGTGCCAGGTGCGGAACGAATTTTATATGTAGCCGATGCTTTTCGGTTTGGGTTGTCTTTATCAGAGGTAACAGAGCTTTCAAGTATTGACCCGTGGTTTCTTTCACACATTGGGTTTCTGATCGAGCAAGAGCAGCAGCTCAGTGGTAAGACACTCACGGATTTAGACTTCGCCGCACTCTTTGAGTTGAAGCGGCAGGGCTTTTCCGATAGCCGGCTGGCGGAATTACTGAAGGCTAATGAGGCAGATGTTCGGTCAGCGCGCTTAGAATTGGGGATAAAGCCAGTTTATAAGCGGGTGGACAGCTGCGCGGCAGAGTTTGCATCCCCCACAGCGTATCTGTACTCGACCTATGAAACCGTGTGTGAAGCGGCGCCTTCAAGTCGGGAAAAGATCATGGTTTTGGGCGGTGGTCCCAATCGAATCGGCCAAGGCATCGAGTTCGATTATTGTTGTGTCCACGCGGCGCTCGCTATGCGAGAAGATGGTTATGAAACCATTATGGTCAATTGTAATCCAGAGACGGTTAGCACGGATTTTGATACCTCCGATCGGCTCTATTTTGAACCGCTGACACTCGAGGATGTCTTGGCAATTGTTGAGATTGAGCAGCCGAAGGGCGTAATTATTCAATTTGGGGGGCAAACTCCTCTGAAGCTTGCACGCGATCTGGAAGCGGCCGGGGTGCAAATTATTGGCACCTCCCCGGATGCAATCGATATGGCGGAAGATCGTGAGCGGTTCCAGCAGATGCTTCATCACCTGGGGTTGAAGCAACCGGCTAATCGGATTGTTCGGACGGTTGAAGAGGGCTTGGCTGGTGCCTCAGAGATTGGTTATCCCTTGGTGGTTCGACCATCCTATGTGCTCGGCGGGCGTGCGATGGAGGTGGTCCATAAGGCAAGTGAACTCGAGCACTATTTAAAAAACGCAGTGGTTGTCACGCCAGATTCACCGGTACTTCTGGACCGGTTTTTAGATCTCGCAATTGAGGTCGATGTCGACGCGGTNTGTGACGGTAAGCAAGTTGTNATTGGCGCNGTGATGCAACACATCGAACAAGCAGGCGTTCATTCTGGCGATTCGGCGTGCTCACTGCCGCCTTACAGCTTGAGCGATGATCTGATCNAGGAAATTGAGACGCAAGTCGTTGCAATGGCGATGGCTTTAGAGGTTGTTGGTCTGATGAATGTGCAGCTTGCCGTTCAGGCGGATCAAATCTTTGTCCTAGAGGTTAATCCTCGGGCCTCCCGAACGGTGCCCTTTGTGTCGAAATGCATCGGTCGGTCTTTAGCGAAGATTGCGGCGCGCTGTATGGCCGGTACGTCCCTTATAGAACAAGGCTTCACGCAGCAAATTAAGCCCGCGTATTTCCATGTTAAAGAGGCCGTCTTTCCGTTCGCTAAGTTCCCAGGCGTTGATCCGATTTTAGGACCGGAGATGAAGTCCACCGGTGAGGTGATGGGAATTGGTAGAACTTTTGGGGAAGCTTACGGTAAATCGCAACTGGCGGCAGATGACGAGATCCCGTCCTATGGGCGAGTCTTTTTGAGTGTGCGCGATCCGGATAAAGACCAATTGGTTGGCATTGCCAAAGACTTGCTGGACTTGGGATTTAAGCTCTGCGCGACAAGAGGAACGGCTTCTGTGATCACAGATGCCGGTCTTGCCGTTGAGGTGATCAATAAGGTGATGGAAGGGCGCCCGAACATCACCGATGCGATTAAAAACAATGAGATTAATTTTATTATTAACACGACAGAAGGTCAGCAAACGATCAAGGATTCTTTCGCGATCCGGCGTAACGCCTTGCAGCACAATGTATGCTACACAACCACTATGGCAGGTGGTCGGGCAAGCATTGAAGCCTTGCGTCATAGTGCAGAAATGGAAGTATACTGCCTCCAATCGATGCATGCAGAGCTCTTAGATCGAGCTGGAATGACCACAACGAAGTTGGGTAGTTAGTTATGGATAAGACGCCAATGACGGCAGAGGGCGCAGAAGCGTTGCGCCTTGAATTAAAGCGCTTGACGTCAACAGAGCGGCCTCGGATTGTTCAAGAGATCTCAGCGGCACTCGCGCAGGGCGACCTGCGTGAAAATGCCGAGTTTCAGTATGCCAAAGAAGAGCAAGGCCATATCGAAGGTAGAATCTCAGAGATTGCAGCAAAGCTCGGTGCGGCTCAAATTATCAATATCAAAGAGATCCCAAAGTCTGGGAAGATCATTTTTGGTGTGACGGTCCGGTTGTTGAACTTAGACAATGATGAAGAGGTCACTTACAAAATTGTTGGCGATGATGAGGCGGATATTAAGGTCAACAAGATCTCGGTTTATTCACCTGTTGCGCGGAGTTTGATCGGAAAGCAGCAAGATGATGTGGTGCTCATCCAGATCCCATCGGGCCAGATTGAGTATGAGATTCTATCGGTAGAGCACTTGTAAGAAAGCCTCAGCAGCGGTTAACTCGCAATCCGTCGAGGCCCAGGTGTCGTGAACCGGCGTGGGATTATTGGTGCCTGACCAAGTTTGAAAGAGATGGGTTGGGCGCGCTCGAGGCTCGAAGGATCAAAGCAATCCCGCCAATTGTTTGAATGACGGTTGTCTGGGTTGCGTTAACCAACTCGGCAAGGATGGCTTTTCTTGATTCTCGGTCTGAATTGATTCTGATCTTTATCAGTTCATGATCGTCTAAGGCTCGATTCAGTTCCGTCACAACCGTTTCGGAGAGCCCTTTCCCGGCAATCGTCACGATGGGGTCGAGGATATGGCCAATGGCCCGATAATGTTTCTTTTGTTGTTGGGTTAGCATGGTTGAATCCAAAAAGAACCATTGTACGTCATCGATGTGGTCCAAGGTGCATGCACAATGAAAAAATCTAAAACCAGTCAGCGCTGGCTCGACGAACACGAACAAGACCCCTACGTCTTAAAGGCGCGGTCGGCGGGTTATCGCTCTCGAGCAGTTTATAAACTCATCGAACTCGATGACCGGCTTAATTTGTTTCGGCAGCACCAAACGGTGGTTGACCTGGGTGCGGCGCCCGGTGGCTGGTCTCAAGTAGCAAGACAGCGCCTTGGAACAACGGGCCGAGTACTGGCCCTAGATATACTTGAAATGGCGCCTATCGAGGGCGTGGAGGTGATTACCGGGGATTTCACTGAAGCTGAGGCGTTGTCTGTCTTAGAAGAACGCTTGGGGGATCAGGTTGTGGATCTTGTAATTTCTGATATGGCCCCCAATTTAAGTGGGATGAAGTCAGTCGATTTGCCTCGGAGTATCGATTTAATCGAACTTGCGATGGACTTTGCAAGGGTGTGGTTAAGGCCGGGCGGGCATTTTGTGGCGAAAGGCTTTGAAGGAGAAGGAATTGATACTCTTAGGCAGCAGATTCGTATGAATTATGATAAACAGGTTAATATTAAGCCCAAGGCGTCCCGGGGTCGATCCCGGGAAATCTATTTGATTGGGTTAGGAAAGAAGGCAGAGGGCAGCGCTGGACGCTAAACGCGCTGAGTAATGTTTCAAGCGATTAGACACCAAAAGGGCTCTTGCGAATCAGCCGGTGAGGTTAAGCGACATTGTTTTGGGTCGGTGGATTGTGATCGCGTTTTTAAGATCAGGTCTCAGGCGCGGTCAAAGCCGCCCGGGTGGGTTGGTTCAACCGACCAGACTTAGAAAGCGAATGAGCTTAGGCGGGCGGGCCGTAACGCCTGCGAACATTAGAATAAGGTTTATTAGGTTATGAGGTCAGCCAGAGCGGCGATGACCCCTGTAACCCGCACCCAGTAGCGAGGAAGCAACGTGAACGACATGGGAAAAAATATCTTACTTTGGCTGGTGATCGCTGTCGTTTTATTGACGGTATTTCAAAACTTCAATGTCAGTCGTCCACCGGAAGAAGTGCCCTACTCCACCTTTTTAGAACTGGTGAATGGGAACCAGGTGCGCTCTGTTGAAGTCGATGGGCTGATTATTCGTGGCGAGCGGTCCGATGGTATCTCGTTTGAAACCATTCAGCCTCAAATTGTCGACAAGGCCTTAATCGATGACATGGTTGAGCATAAGGTTGCGTTTCAGGGCGAGCGTCCGGAGCAGCAAAGCATTTGGATGCAGCTATTGGTGGCGAGCTTCCCAATCCTCGTGATAATTGCTGTTTTCATGTTCTTTATGCGNCAAATGCAAGGCGGCGCTGGCGGAAAAGGCGGGCCTTTATCGTTTGGTAAGAGTAAGGCCAAACTGTTGGGAGAAGATCAAATTAAAACGACCTTTGCCGATGTGGCAGGGGTTGATGAAGCCAAGGAAGAAGTTAAAGAACTGGTTGATTTCCTGAGAGAACCTGGAAAATTCCAAAAACTTGGTGGCCGAATCCCTCGGGGTACTCTTTTGGTGGGTTCGCCCGGTACGGGTAAAACTCTTTTAGCCAAGGCGATTGCGGGTGAGGCAAAGGTGCCGTTCTTTTCAATATCTGGATCCGACTTTGTTGAAATGTTTGTGGGGGTGGGCGCATCAAGAGTGCGTGATATGTTCGAGCAGGCAAAAAAAGCCACGCCCTGCATTATCTTCATCGATGAGATTGATGCGGTGGGTCGTCATCGCGGTGCGGGGATGGGTGGCGGTAACGATGAACGAGAGCAGACCTTGAACCAACTTTTAGTGGAAATGGATGGGTTTGAGGGCAATGAGGGGATCATTGTCATTGCCTCAACGAACCGTCCCGACGTTCTGGATCCAGCGTTGTTGCGGCCAGGTCGGTTTGATCGGCAGGTGGTCGTGC
>JGI20157J14317_10003661_pt1 | contig 12183 bp, 11 predicted proteins | sample COG_07_FD_14317 | JGI IMG/M metagenome (IMG submission 14317)
TTAATGCCGAACTAGATCCCCTTGGGGGTGGTGTTGCAAACATATAACCCCCTATAGGGGTGCAACAAATGCAAAACGGGAAACCCATACACAGCAAGGGTTTCGTCGTTTTGCAAAATGAAACCCTTTGCAAAACCATGCAAAACGAAATGTAAAACGACCAAAGCCACGCCACCAGTACCTTTCCCGTTTTGCAAAGGCCATTTTGCAAAACCATGCAAAACGAGAAACGAGATCTGGTTTTGCAAGCTATTTGGTTTTGTACAAAACGGGTTTGCAAAACCGTGCAAAACGAAATCATAGACGCTCCTTGATGACATTAAACTTGTCATTCTTGGAAAGACGACTGACTAAAGTGACGCCATATTCGACACTATCTGCCCCTAAAATCCGCACTTGTTCATCCAAAACTAACGCGTCAGCAACATACCGACGGCGTGTATCTGACGATTTACCCCAGATAATTTGAAGATTAGATAGTAGTACGGGAAGTTCTGTCGTCCCTTCTGGGAGTGTTTCGCAGATGTCTTGGCGATACTGGTTGATCTGCTCTCTTGAATGCTCTGCGCTTCGTTGCTTAGCCTCGTCGACTAGCTCTGAGATGTCGAATATTTCGTGAACGCCCACGGTATCGCCATTGGAAAGTGTGACTGATACTTGTTTGAACCATGATGCGCATTCTGGTGGCCCAGAAAAGTTACCCTTGCCGTGGTCTAAGCGGACGAGGAACCGGCCTTCATCCTCGTAGTTAATCCCCAACTTGTCAGCCGTTTTGGGAGACATACGAGCTAGAGTAGTCGCTATTCGACACGCGTCTTTTAATGAAGAAGCGCCACGGCCTGACTCAACATCGCCAGCATGGGTTTCTGAGTCAGATTTAGCACCCGCTTTTTTCGTATGATGCACCACCTCGATAGCAGCGCCTGTCTCTTTAGCGATGCGCTTTAGAACGTTAGTGACTTGCTGGATTGCACCGTTATCGTTTTCCTCTGTTTGGTGCATCGTAATGAACGGGTCGAAGACAATGTAATCTATGTTTTTAGCTTTGGCTTCAGCGATAATCTTATCTGCGTTAGGGTGTGCGATGACGCCTTCTGGGCCTTCGTGCGCAATAACGTATGGGTTGCCATAACCGCAAGTAAGATAAAGATTATCTTCTATGGTTTGCCAAGGTATGTTGTGATGGATAGCGATACCTGCAAGGCGACGATACTGCTCGTCGGTATCATCCTCATTGTTGATTAGCCAGACCTTGCCCTGCTTGTGTACTTCTTCGCCAGTGAGTGACCTACCAGTAGCTACAGATGCTGCGGTAATCATGGAGAACATCGACTTCGACACTCCCCCTGGGGCGAACATCGCTGTGATGTAGCCGGCCAACAGTCTGTTACCAACAACCCACTGTCTTTTATGTATAGGGAAGTTAAAAGGGTCTATCTTTTTGACCTTTGATGCCTCAAGCCCAGTCGCTTGCTCTACGGCGACTTGCTGCTTAACTTCTTTAGTGCGTGTCTGCGCTGTTGCGATAACGGTGCGCATAGTCACGACTGCATCTTCTCTTAACGAAGAGAAAGATTCCCACTTCGATTCAAGTAGTTCATGCCCGTCCCAAGATGACGCATTAGAAGACCAGTCCACCCAGTGAGTAAGACCATCGTAACCGCCATCGAACTCATGATGCAGCGCTTGGCCAACAAGTAACCACTCGTCATAAGGCTCTGCGTCCATCAATGACAGGTGGCGCTTCAACTCTTTGGTTGAAATCCGTCCCAAGATGACGCATTAGAAGACCAGTCCACCCAGTGAGTAAGACCATCGTAACCGCCATCGAACTCATGATGCAGCGCTTGGCCAACTAAGAGCCATTCGTCATAAGGTTCAGCGTCCATCAATGACAGGTGGCGCTTCAACTCCTTGGTCGAGATGCCCGTAGGCTGCTTCATATGCTCAAAGTTTAGGACGTTGTCTTGGTTTGCTGCGGGTTGAGATTGAGATTGAGATTGGGGTTGCAGTTTAGATCCAAGGGAGCCGGGTGAACTGCGTCTCCACTTAGAAGGTGCAGTCTCATTGAAAAACCAGAATAGCTCAGTAATCTGTTCTGCGCTGATCGTTGGAAGATCGGAGATAGGCACTGTAGTAGGACAGTCTTTAGGCCAGTAGTATTCTTGTTGTGTATCAGGGTGGATACCATAGGCCACAAGCTGCTGCCCTTTGCCCAGTATTTCAACGCAATTGGTATTGCCGTCTGCGTCGACGAACTTTGGCGAGACTGACTTAGACATAGGTGTGTCTGTACGGAATAGAAGCAAACCCTTGGGGGCTTTGCCGATGCGCCTTAGACCTTTACCAATGTGTTGATCGCAATACTTCACGATGGCATTGGTTACGTCTTTGTCATATATGTCGACATCTATAGCCACTACTTCGCCAGTAGTTATACCTATCGAAGAGTCAGCATCCCAAGACTCAATAAGCTCTGGTGTTGATTTGATTTTAGACCAGTTTGATAGTGCTGGCCTCTTGGTTCCTTGAACCACTGGGATAATGTTGTAGCCGTTGTCAATCAACATCGGGCCGAAGTCGTGCATGAATAGTTTGTTACTCATGATCGGCTCCTCCTGTTTTATTCTCGCATATAGTTGCGCGTAATTTAATTCGATCTTCCAGCCAGGCATCTATCTCAGACTCCAACCAGCCACTTGCGCGCTGCCCAAGCTTTATAGGTTGAGGGAACTGACCATTGGATATTAGTTTATAAATATACGACCGAGAAAGTGGCACTCGTTCGTATACTATTGGCCACCGAATGACCTTGTCATGCGATGCGATATTGAAGCTCACAGCTTTACGGTGGGGTTTGCTTAGGGTCATAGATATACCTTGAAGTATTGTTAAAAACACCTCTAGGTTATTTTACGGCTTGCACCAAGTAACCCTAATTAGGTTTAGTGAGACCCTAATTAGGGTTACAGATTAAAACTTTAATGATTGTTGGGCCCTTGGAAATACCTTTTCTAGATTAGATTTTGAAATACCAGGATACTCTCCGTAAAAATCAACCATGTCGTTTATCAATTTTGATTGGTCTACATAATTAGGATGTTTTTTGGGCAACTTACTTTTTCCTACCATCATGTCATGGAGACTGGCAATTATGTTCAAATAACTGTTTTCTGAACGAGGGTGCAGATCATGATTAAGCAATTTACGCTGAGTTTTTGTAAGATGCACTCCGGCCAGCAAATCTTCAAGACGAGGGTTAACGTGGTCAACAAGAAATGCTTGCACCGCTGGTTCAGATTTACGAGCCTTAACAAGGTCAAGCAACTCGTCTTGAATTTCCCCCAACCTAAAATACAGATCAAATGTTTGGTCACTGGCCAATCTTTCCCGGGCTTTTAACTCGCTATCGACACCTCCACTAGTGCCTTTCAAGTTAGCAATGCCTTTACCAACGCTAGTCGATACCATTATTATTTACTCCTGTAATTAAACAATGCATCTACAAACATAAAGCTAACCGACTAAATATAATGCCAATGCTAAATTTCTCTTAAGCAGACTCAACTTGCTCAATGTAATTACCCCACCATTCCATCATCTTTGTTCTTTCAATTAAATACTCTGCATGCTGAGTGTAGGCGCCTCGTACCTTGTTTCGCTCCATGTGGGACAACTGTCGCTCAATTGCATCTGGATTGAAACCTTCCTCATTAAGAATTGAAGAGGCACTCGTGCGAAAACCATGCGGTGTAGCTCGGTTTTTATATCCCAACCGGTACATGGCGTATATCATTGTATTATCACTAATAGGTTTTGAGTGTGACCTCTCTCCTGGGAATAACAGTTCACAATGGCCAGAGTATGGTCGAAGCTCCGTGATTAAATCCATGACTTGACTGGATAACGGAACTATATGCTCTGTTCCCATTTTCATACGTTCTGCAGGGATACGCCAGATATTAGATTTGAAATCGAATTCCTCCCAACGTGCAAAGCGCACTTCAGCAGGTCTAACAAAAGTGAGCACCAACAAATTTAGAGCTAGTCGAGTCAGTACATGTCCATCATAGACCCTAAGCACCTTCATAAAACCTGGCAACTCTGATCGAGTTAAGGCCAATCTATGTCTTCGCTTACGCTGTTGAAGTACGCCAGCAAGATCATTCGCTGGGTTATATTTAGATACACCTGTTTGAACTGCAAATCTAAACACAGAGGCACATCGCTGAAGGACTCGACTAGCAACATCAAGCGCGCCTCTTTGTTCTACTTTGCGAATCACAGATAAGACCTCGACAGTATCTATTTGAGTTACTGGCAATGCACCTAATTGAGGGAAAACATCAACCTCTAATGAATTCCAAACTCGACCAGCGTGAGCCTCACTCCAGCGCCCCTTTTGATTATTCCACCAGTCTTTGGACACAGTCTCGAATGAGTTACTTGCGTTAATATTTGCTACTTGTTTGTTCTTCCTTTTTTCAATGCCAGGGTCCAACCCTTCAAATAATTGACGCTTTGCTTCATCTCTCTTGAGACGAGCTTCAACTAAAGAAATTATTGGGAACTTATTAAAAGCTAATACTTTCTCTTTTCCGGCATAGCGATATTTCAAACGCCAGTATTTGGAACCATTGGGATGAATCAATAAATACAGCCCGCCACTATCAGATAATTTATAGGGCTTATCTAATGGCTTTGAACTATTAATTTTGATAACAGTTAGAGTCATATTGCAAAGGTATAGAAATAATCAAGTTATTTTATACCCCCAATATACCCCCAAAAAAGAAGAGATGTCAATGGACACGAAGAGACGTCAAGAGACCTAAAAAGCCCACATCTCATTGTCATTGGAGTTATTCAGACGTTAAAAGATGTCTGAAGAAAAGTATGTGGAGGCCGAACCCGGAATCGAACCGGGGTTAGCGGATTTGCAATCCGGTGCATAACCACTCTGCCATTCGGCCTAAATTTGGAGCGGGAAACCGGATTCGAACCGGCGACCCCGACCTTGGCAAGGTCGTGCTCTACCAACTGAGCTATTCCCGCTACACATCACTATTTTAAGGCATGTGACGCGCCTTTACTACTCTAACCCTAGACCCAAATTTGAGAGGCTGTTTTGTTGGCATCCCGTAGGGGGTTCGAACCCCTGTCGCCGCCGTGAAAGGGCAGTGTCCTAGGCCACTAGACGAACGGGACGCTATAGCTCTTTAAAGAGTGGGCAGGATAGTATTGATTTTGCTGGATTATGTCAACCGATAATTGGCTTATGATGGGTAATCATCGGTATTTAATAATTTAAGTTAAGCCAAGGCAGCTAGATTGAGTATTAGGGGGTTTTTAGCCCACAAAACATGGCACAAGCAAAAATGAAGCGCGACTTCGGCGATGGGTCATTAATTAGAAAAGCGTGGGTTGAACTATGGGTGTAATAAATGGAGCGGGAAACCGGATTCGAACCGGCGACCCCGACCTTGGCAAGGTCGTGCTCTACCAACTGAGCTATTCCCGCTACATATCACTTGTTGGAGGCGTGTGATTTGCCTTTGCTTATTTTAGGTTTACAGCTAGAAGATAGGGGTTTAAATCAAACATCTGACCTCTAACTGTAGTCCAAAATAAGTGGTATCCCGTAGGGGGTTCGAACCCCTGTTACCGCCGTGAAAGGGCAGTGTCCTGGACCACTAGACGAACGGGACACATTCGCGCTTGATCTGACCTTTTGGTCGTACCAAACTGGAGTGCGCATATTAGTGATTGAGCCGTTTTCTGTCAAGCACTAATGTAAAAATTATTGGGTTTATTTCAACCACTTAGTTATTTATTACAAGGGACCACTATATTCGTAAATTATTTGAGTTTAAGCACCCTCTCAGCCACAATAGCGCTACTTAATTTTTTGGTTTTTTAATATGGCCTTTACACTTTACGGTGCGCCACTTTCGCCTTTTGTACGCAAGGTGATGTACTTGCTGAACCTCTCTAACACTAAATATAAACTAAAAATTGTAGTGCCTGGCTCTGTGCCCGATGATTTTGTCAACATTAGCCCTTTTAAAAGAATACCTGTGCTGCAGCAAGATGACTGGTTTCAGGCTGATTCTAGCATTATCTGTCATTACCTTATCGAATCCTTGGGCCACGAGGCATTAACATCGCTTATTCCTTCCACAGCAAAACTTCGGGCTCAGATGCGCTGGCTAGAGAAGTTTGCTGATTACGAACTTGCCCCAAGGCTCACTTTTACGGTTTTCAGACACCGCATTATTCTACCCGTGTCAGGCAAGACTGCTGATGAAGAACTTATTGGCAGAGCTCTAGAGCATGACATACCACCCCTATTGGATTACCTTACTAGCCAACTGGGCACACAAGACTACTTTGTTGGTCATTGTTGCTCTTTAGCTGATATTGCGATTACCAGCCAGATGATTAATTTTATGCACGCTGGCGAAGCCATAAACCATAAAAAATGGCCCACTCTGGCGGCCTATTTTAAACGCATGTTAAGCCAATCTATGTGGCACACTTTAGTTGAGCGAGAAAAGATGACGCTTGATAAAATTCGCCCAACACACTTAGTCCCTTGACGCAGAAATTACGCGGTTACAGCTTGGCTTTGGGACTGCTTTTAAGCGTCTTATCCTTGGCCTTTCCAATGCTCTATCCCGTTGCCGGCCTATTGCTCTGGGGCTTTGCATTGGCGTCTTTTAGCCTGCTTGCTCAACGTTCTTTAATACAGTCCATGGTTTTGATCAGCATTGGGTTAACTGGTTTAGCCTACAGCCTCTTTGAGGGGGCTGCCGCGCCATTGTTTCAACTAATTAATAGCAATACTAATCTGCTCGCTATGCTAGCCGCAGTGAGCTTTTTAAGCCTCATTGCCACACCCTCTAAGGAAAGTAAAAAAAGACAACCACCCGCAGGCAGAAAAGGTCTTATTAGCACTTTGGCGTCGGGGCACTTTTTTAGCGCTATCATTAACATGTCTGCGCTATTAATTATTGCAGACAAACTCAGCGCCCGTCGTCAGGTAGATACACGCACTGCCAGTTTGCTCACTGTCAACTTCGCAGTCTGTGCACTTTGGTCACCATTTTTTGCGGCTATGGCATACACCTTAAGCTTAGTGCCAAATATGGACATGTTGACGGTAATGAGCGTGGGCCTTCCCATGGGGCTGATTAGTTTAGTCATGCTTTATTGGTTGCATCAAGAGCCAGAAGTGAAGCTCACCGGATACCCTCTGAAAGGCCGAAGTCTAGTTCTTCCTGCGCTATTGGCGGTGGCTGTGATTATTGCTCATGAAATTTGGCCCATGCTCGCTATCACTCAAATCATTGCCATCAGTGCACCCGTATTGGTGATCGTGGTATTGCTATATGAGGGTCGGGCTAACCAACTACACCTGCACATTTGCAACCGCTTAGCCAACATGCACAACGAAATGATGTTATTTTTAGCTGCTGGGGTTTTTGCTATTGGTTTAGGTGCCTTATTTAAGGTCATCCCACCATGGCTCCCCTTTAGTCATTATGAAGCGGTAGAAGCTTGTTTGACCCTCGGATTTTGCCTGCTAGTGGCTCGTTTGGGCATTCATTCCATTATGATCATGGCAGTTATAGCACCTTTATTACTAACCCTAGAGCCTGATCCCAACCTACTGGCCATGACCTTTTTATCAGCTTGGGGATTGGGCAGCGCAATTAATCCAGTTTCGGGTACACTGCTTGCTATGCAAGGTAATTACAATATTAAAGGTAGCCACATTGCACGCGCCAATAGCCTGCCGATCGCTCTACTTTATGGCATCAACTGTGCGGGGTTTTTTGTCTATTCGGCATTGGCCTAATGCTGCTTTAAGCCCTAAAAACAACTTACATCGAAGCACTCTCTTGCCATTAAATTAGTCGTTTAACCACTAGGACCAAACCCAACGCAAAGGTTCGCCAAAGTCGTCATAAATCCACTTTTTGGTCGGCCGACGATTGGTTTTTATAGGGGTAGGCTTAGGTTGGCGACGTTCTTCTTTACGTTTTTCTATGGCCTCAACTTGAGAGGACAGCAAGGTGCGTGTTTGTGTCTGGCTTGCTATTGTTGGGCGCTGCTGATTAAAACACCCGTTAACTAAGGCTGTTTCACCCTGCCCTACCTGCTCAACACTACCGCCGCGCGCTAAAAAATTCGCAACATCTTGGGCTAACTCTTGTTTAACCTGATGCTTATTAGGTGGTAACCTAAGGCGTGATTTTGGACGGTTGGTCAATGTCATAGGGCGACGGCAAATAGAAACGTAATCGCCTATCATAACACAGGTTTTATTTTGAGGAACTTTAGCTGGCAGGAGAATGATTAGATGCTAGTATTTGTTGTTAAATAGCGAAAAAAATAGGCCCCATGCGTTATGACTGAACTCGCAATTAATTACCAAGACATTGTTGCTGCTAGCCTGCGCATTAGGGGCCATGCCGTTATTACCCCACTGCTTGAATCTCCAATGCTTAATGAGCAACTGGGGGGGCGAGTGTTATTTAAAGCTGAAAACTTACAGCGTACCGGCTCATTTAAATTTCGTGGTGCTTTTAATAAGCTCAGTAAACTTGCCCAAGCCCATCAACTGACAGGCGTTGTTGCTTATTCTTCAGGCAATCATGCACAGGGAGTGGCGGCCGCAGCGGCGCACTTTGGTGTGCCTGCTACCATTATTATGCCCGCTGACGCACCACAGATTAAAATTGCAAATACCAAAATCCTCGGCGCTACGGTGGTGTTATATGACCGTCATAAGGAAAATCGTGAGGCGATTGGCCAGCGGCTGGCCCTTCAACATAACCTTACCCTTATTCCACCCTATAACGATGCAGATATCATTGCTGGCCAAGGCACTATTGGACTAGAAGCAGCAAATCAAATGTTGGCTTTAGGTTTGACACCAGATCAAGCCATTGGACCCATTGGCGGAGGGGGTTTAATTACAGGCAGCGCTACAGCGCTCAAACAACACTTCCCCAACATCACTCTTTGGGGCGCAGAACCTGAGAGCTATGACGATGCTGCGCACTCAATCGCTGCTGGCTTGCGTTTGGCGAATAAAAACCCACCCTCTTCTATCTGTGATGCCATATTAACCCCCATGGTGGGTGAGTTAACTTTTCCCATTATGCAGCACTATTTGGCAGGCGCTAAAGTGGTGCAGGAGAAACACGTATTGGCAGCCATGGTGGTGTGCATGCAGCAATTAAAAGTAGTGGTGGAACCCGGAGGCTGCGTTGGTTTAGCCGCTATTTTAAATCGCAGCTTAGCTGTGAAAGACAGAATTACATTAGTGATTCTGTCTGGCGGCAACACAGACCCAGCGATGCTGAGTCTCGCATTGAATCAGTAGTTATTATTCAGCGGGGGTTATGTCAACATTAACACTCAAAAACTCACCCTTAGTGTAGGGTATTGTCGTGGTCATTTGCCACACATTGCCCCCAAACTCAATGTAAGTTTTGTAACCCGTCACTTGGTTCACACTGCGCTGCTGCATCACCACATCGCAAACTTCTTGTTGCCTTTGACCAGTAATTACCTGCTTACTGTTGCCGCTAAAGGAGCCTTTATTAGCAAGGTCTGCACCAGCAATCGCGCCAAGCAAGGTGGCTGCATCTTTACCCTTGCCACCACCCACTGCATTACCCATTAAACCACCAAAAATGGCACCCGCCACAACATCAGCCGTGGAAGGTTGCTTGCCTCCTGATTGCTCACCATAGATAGGAATTTGTTCCACTCGACACGATTTAACAGGCACTTCCTGATACACCTGTGACACAATGTCGTCTGATTTTTGTAATACTTTTACTAACATCGTTTGGGCGGAGGCACCACTTGCCAGCGCCAAGCCCGCAGTAGCTAAGGCAAAGTTTAGAGTCACTTGCTTAGTGACCTTTTGCAGAGTCAATCGCGTCATTTTGTTCATAGCATCTTCCTTAACAGTAATAAGATAATTCTACTATCTAGACTAGCACATTGATAAATAATTCCCCTAGTCCGTGTCAAAATAAGTAAAGATTTTCTACTCTAAGCTTATTGAGCCGGCCCTAATGTATGATGTGGTCAAAATCAAATGTTACTCACCCGTCTCAATCGATCTTAAAGAGGTCTGCTAAGTGTTATTAACTGTCAAAGGTATAATTTTGAATCTACACGCACCATTATTGGAAAAAAAAGGCTTTTTCTCTGCCCTCACAGGGCTAATTTTTACACTCGTTTTACCGGCCTGCAGTGTCGCTGAAACTTTTAGTAACACTAACCCAAACGTGGGTCCTAAAAGCCTAGGTGATGTCATTGAGTGGCGCCTAACCAAAGATTCATCACCAGCAAGAGTCGCTATTGAAGTTTCTGATGAGTGGCGAAACCTGACACCTCAATCACATCCCTATGCCATTTGGATTGGTCATGCCACCTACCTTATCGACACAGGCGATGTGACTATTTTAACAGACCCCATTTTCTCAGATCGGGCCTCTCCAGTCAGTTGGGCTGGGCCAGAACGACTGATTCCGCCGGCTATGTCAGTGCAACAATTACCCAAAATTGATGCCGTGTTGATTAGTCACAATCATTACGACCACCTTGATCTGCCAAGTTTGAAATTACTACAAAAAAATAATCCCAATATGGTTATTTTGGCACCGCAAGGTGATAAAGAACTATTGGACTCACAAGGCTTAAATTATGTGTCAGAATTTAGGTGGTGGCAAAATATTCAAGTCAAACAAACTGAATTTACCTTCACACCAGTGCAACATTGGTCTGGACGCGGCATTACTGGACGTAATACTAGCTTGTGGGGCGGTTGGTTTTTAAAAAGCCCTGCTCTATCACTTTACCACGCTGGTGATACTGGCTACTCCAAAGATTTTGTGGCCACCCAGGAGCGCTTGGGAACGCCAGACTTTGCGTTTATCCCCATTGGGGCCTATAAGCCCAGATGGTTTATGAAAGGCTCACATATTGATCCAGCAGAAGCGGTGCAAGTTGCCCTTGATTTGCAAGTAACCAAGTCATTTGGCATGCACTGGGGCACCTTTGTGTTAACCGACGAGAAGATTAAAGAGCCCCGCAAATTGTTGGCTGAGGCATTAATCAAACGTCAATTGGCGCCTGATTTTTTTGTAGCTCCAAAACCTGGCGCGATCTTAAAGCTAGTCCCTTTAAAAGTTAGCCCTTTAAAAAGTGATCTTGCACAACACAGCTCAGACCTACGAGAGAGGATAGCCCCTACTTAATTTAATAGTGGGTTAGTCAGCCAACAATTCTAACCAGTGTTTGACGGGTACATTGCCTGCACCACCTAAATGGAGTTGGCAGCCAATATTAGCGGTCACGATTAATTGCGGTGAGTCTATGGTTAGGTCCTTTATTTTCTGGCTACGCAGTTGGTGACTTAAGTCAGGTTGCAGCAACGAATATGTGCCTGCTGAACCACAACACAAATGGTCATTTTTAGTGGCGGCAGTGTCTAGGCCTAAATGGTCTAATAGCGCTTTGACCTTAAACGGCAATTGCATGGCATGTTGCTGCGTGCATGGGCAATGCACCGCCACCTTGCCTAACCCTGTGCCTAACCCTTTGTCTGCACCTTGGGTGTTATTTAACTTAGCTTTAATGGGAGCAAGGTCTTCTTGACCCAAAATGTCCACCATATCCTTGGCGGCCTTGGAAACTTGATTGGCTTTATCTGCATAAGTTACGTCATCACGCAACAGGTAGCCATACTCTTGCAGCGCCGCACCGCAACCTGAGGCAGTAATCACCAGAGCTTCAGCGCCAGCCTGCAATTCGGGCCATATTAAATCAATATTGTGTCTTGCTTGCTCTAGGGCTTTTTCATGGGCATTCAGATGATGATTAACAGCACCACAGCAACCACTTTGATGAAGCACTTTTAAGGTAATGCCCAATTGGTCTAGCACCTGTGCTGCAGCAATATCTGTATTGGGTGCGGCACTCGCTTGAGCACAACCAGGCAAACTCAACATCACCCGTTTATGGTTACTGTGGGGGGCCACTAGTTGGGGCAAAGCAAGAGGCACATGTTGTTTTATAACTGCGGGCAACATGGGCCTAACTAACTGACCTAGTTTCAGTAATGGACCAAATCTGGACCGATAAGGTAATATTTGC
>JGI20157J14317_10003662_pt1 | contig 12173 bp, 5 predicted proteins | sample COG_07_FD_14317 | JGI IMG/M metagenome (IMG submission 14317)
CAAAAGTAGAGAACAATTGATAAAATACCTTTACCAATTGGAAGATCGTTATCCACGCGATATATGGACTTTTCTCGGATTAATGACACCCATAGAAAGGGATGAAATGTATGAATTTATGACACAGTTTTGTGTATAATACAAGGAGTGCCAGGTGGTGGGGGGTCAAATTTAGGAAGAACTGGATCCAAAATATTTTTCACGGAAATCCCTAAAGTTCATGATCGGGATCTCCAATTTCCGGGCTTGTTCTATTTTAGCATTTTTGGTTTCCACTTCTTTGACAACTAACATAAATGTATTTTTGGAGATAGATGATCCAAATGACACTTTATAATCGTCTTCCATTTTTTTCATCAGTTCCTTTTCACGGAATCCAGTAAAGACAATTTTTTTATTGAACAATGGATGATCGGAGTTTTGATTTTGATTTTGATTTTGTTTAGGCATTTTTGAATTGGATTCTTTTTCCGAAGATGTTGATGTTGATGATGATGATGATCCATTCTCTACTGTAGAAAGTCGATCGCCTAAACCACATGCATTTAGGAAAGTTGTACACTTGTCCATATGTTCGATAAAACTCTTTGCGTTCTCCTTTCCAATACCGTTGATTCCCAGTAACATCCGCAATTTTTCAGCAGGTGTCTCTGTAGAAGTGAATATTGTAGGATATGACTCCAATATAGGTTTGAGTTTCTTCTCTCCTAATCCCCGGCCCAAACATCCACAGGCGGCCAATAAACGTGCTAAAGAACTTGTCCGGATCTTTTCGTGAATACTTGTATGAACTTTTTGAGACAACTTTTCTTGGAACCCTTCTACTTTTTGAAAATCGCCTAAAGTCATGTGAACAATTTTAGGCACATTGTTGTATCCCGATTGGATTAACCGTCGTACATTTCCTGTAGACAATCCTACTACTTCTAATGTAGTGAAAAAAGCGGTGATTTGTTTCTCCAATACAACCGGATCATCTTCTTTATTGGTTAATAATACATCTACGTGTGTACTATTCCAACTGTACGGTACAGATGGCATTTTAGCAATGGATGCGGGGGTAGTAACCGATTTAATATACGGAATCACATCTCCACTACGGACCAATTGAATAACCGCACCTACGCCAATTTTATTGGATTCAATGAATTGTCCATTGAACCCAGTGGCATATTCTATAGTGACTCCGCCAATACGCACCGGGTCAATACGTACCCGGGGTTTCAAATAACCGTCTTTACTGGCCGTCCAGATTACATCCAGTACATGTGTCTCGGCTACTTGATCACTAATTACCATTTTAAAAGCAAAAGCATGTTCGGGATTTTTGTTTATTCGTTTATGTATTTTATCATCGGTCACAATAACTCCATCGATTTCGTATTCATATGTACTTCTCCATTTCATCAAAGTTTCCGAGAGAAAATCATTGGTCAATGTAGTATGATTCGCATTTTGTACGGTTTTAAAGCCATTGGACTGTAGAAAAGACATTTGTTCGCTCGGTTTTAGTACCGGATGGATCACTTCATAGGCCACAAAATCGATATCTTTAGAAACATCGCTAAAGGTTTTCCGATTCACTAAACCAGCCACCATATTTCTAATATTTGCGAATTTGGATTTGTATTTTCTCTCAAATAAAGATTTAGAGAGAATGAATTCTCCCCGAACAATTACATCGGGAACTTTAGGAATTGTGCTCAGTTTGGATAATAATCCAGTTATGTCCTGTCCAACCGCTCCATCACCACGTGTATATAATTTTCTACTGTTCTCTAAACTATAGTAGAGTCCACTCACCCCGTCTAATTTACAAGACAAGACGTATGGACCGTTGTATTTTTGTTTCCATTGGCTCAATGCATTGCTATCAGGTTTGATCTTGTCCATAGAAGGCATGGCTACCGGTAAATTGACTTTTTGTTTTGCCGCGGTTTTGTTTACCGGAGCCCCGACTTCCTGTAGAGCAGATGATTTAGGAAAACGTTTTTCTAAATATTCTTTTACAATATCGAATTCGCCATCGGTCAAAGTAGGAGCCTTTTTATTGGAAGTGTGGGAATGGAATTGTTCATTGGCTAGATGAATCATACTATTTAGTTGAGTTTGAGACAAAGTTTCTAAAAGGGTTATTCCATTGACTTTGAATTGTTGCATTAATTCTTCTACAGTAGATGATTTAGGAGGTTTGACAGTGGGTGTATTCATTTTAGCAACAGCAACCGGTGGTGATGCTTTAGTAGTTTTCTTTACAGTTTTCCTTTTAGGTGATTTTTTCTTGTTTTCCTTTTTGGATTTCTTTTCGGCTGGTGCTTGTACACACTGTCCATCTTTATTTTTACGAGTCCCTTTAGGACAACGTTTTGTCTTGGGTGTAGTCATATATATACTATTTAGAGAGAAACACTGTAGAAACAAGAAGTAGATGGAAAAATTGAATTAAAAACAAAACCTTTTATAGAATCTATAAATAACATCATAAATTCTATACATTCGTACAAATAACTCACCATATAACAAAAGCAATGACAATGAGCACAATAACAACAGCAAAAGGTGAATTTCAAACCACTGGCAAACATATGTATGACGAACAAAATAGTAAAATCGATCCTACTAAAATAGCCTATTTCATTCATCCCAAGACAAAAGCCAAGTGCAATGTAATCACAAAGCCATATTTACACCATTGCGCAATGTGCCATAGTCATTCTACTTATATATACGAATTGTCCAATAATCAAATGGCATATTTTTGTGAATGCATTGAAAATGGTGGTCAATGGGTATTTTCATCTACAGTAGTACCTGGGTTCCCATAACCTAAAAACAAACTATAAAAAAATGATATGTTGGTTAGCGTTTCTCCATACAATTAGACAAGACCATTTCTAAATTAAATTCATAAACATATATTTCTTGGTCATCTAAAGAAACACTAGCATACAACAATCCATTTTTTTCTAAAAGCGACATACACATTTCATATCGAGGTTTCGTATTGACAGGTTCGCTAAATAGAAATCCAGATGACATTCCGACCATTTTATATTGTTCATTTAATAATAACCACATGGAAAACATATAATTATTGTTATTTATTACTCGTACAGTAACTAAATACAATCGTTCCCTTTCTAAATAAATTGCCCCTCCACCATGTACTTCACAATTCTCTAAATTAAAAATCTTTTGAAAATGCACTAAATGACTGTCTCCTGTTTCAATATCTACGGACATGACCCGTAGAGGATCATAAGAATACAGCATAAATAATTTGGTTGTGTTTCGGTTCAAAACAAGCCAGTTTTTTTCTGGTTTAGGTTCACTGCCAGTATTGGTATTGAATACAATGATCTTACTAATTTTATGACTAACTCGATCAAAATGACACAAACACATTTCCGGTACCCAGTGTTCAGAATTGTCCAATAACACACCCGTCATGGTTGATCCATCTTCCAATAAACGGCAATCTTCTAAACCCGTTGTAAAGGATTCATATCGTTTACGAGGGGGTTCTTCTAATTTTTTCGATTCCACCACTTGAAAACTGCTATCTAACCGTATAAGATAAACGATGTTTTCGATGGAGGGATATTCATATTCGGTTGTATTGAATTTGTCTCGGATTGTTGCTAAATATTCGTTCGGATGTTCTGGATGTTCGATCATAGACATATTATATCCTTCGTGAATGATCCTAATTTTACGCACTGCTTTAATTGAAGGGTGTTCCATGTTGGATTGAGGTTTTTTTAAATACACCAGTAGTGCCTATAAGATGAAAGTAGACGAAACTATGTATCTTCAAACGTAATTGTATTGGGGTATTTAATGAAACAATAATCTCTCCATGAACTGGGTTTCGGATTATTTGCTTCACACCAATCAAATAAGATTTTACAATTATGTGCCCGTACAGGAAACCGTTCCCAAAGTCCATATTTGAAGTGCAAATACAAATTCATCATAGTCATTTCATTGGTCAAACATATGGGATAATCGAGCATACCTTGAATCATCTCCGCTTTACTACAAATGTCTAAAATGGCCGTATCGTATACCCACATACAATTCAAAAAATAGGGTTCTAATAATTCTTCTACTTTAGGAAAATCTTCTTTCAACTTTGTTAGTCTGGAAGGGTTCGCTTGACTGACTTGTGTATGGAACAATTTATTGGGATTGGGTAGTTCTACATAATTACCCCCATCATCCGGTGCTAAAAATTTGCCACGATAATCCAATTGAAGTATTGTACTGTAGACATCGTCTAATACGCGTAATCCACTATCCAAAAACACAACTCGATCCCACTGTCGGAAATACGGATCCATTACGTGTAATTTTTCCCATTGATTCACTTTACTGATTTCGCGTCCATCAATACTATCTAAAAAAGGTGCATAGTGAAGTTTTTGCAGTAGTTCGTATTTTTCCTCAATAACGGGGAATTTCTTTTCTGTAACACGGTAAAAATCCAAATAATTTCTCCCTAAATGTGCATTGTCGATATTGATCAGTACAATGTCACCAAGCCATAAACCTCGTGTACGTAAATCCAAAATAGTTCGCTTGGCTTTATGGATATAACCTTGATCTGTTACCAATACAAATACTGTAGAATCGGTAACATTTTCATTAGACGAGTTATTACTCATTGTGGTTGAATTGCTATTGGAAGCCAATGTATGGCATTCTTGATTGGTATCGATACTGGTTGTTTTCGCGTCCATTTACAGAACAAAAAAATAGTATTTTATACAATTAGTAATAAAATATTATTCAAATTATTATTGCGCCTATATTTTTATTTCATTCGATCGTAATCGGTCTAGTTATACCAAACGCACGAACATTCAAGGTTCCTGTACCGATATATGTAAAAGTGACATCTACAGAATCACTTTCCTTGATTTGGAAATAAATGTCTTGATCTTTCACTGGTTGTTCTACTATTACTAAATCGCCCGACAATTGATACGATAACAGCATACTCTTTTGTGACTCTGTCATTAAACTAAAGTTCGTGTTTTTAAATTGGATCTTAATAGTGTCAGTGCCACTATCAATCTCTGATGCAATTTCATATGCTGGTGCTACACTTGTATCTACTATCTTAAATGTTTCGGATAGAGTTAATTCATCAATAGTGAAAGTAAACATTTCATCTGTTTCAGTTGATTCATCCAAATTAATAGTAAATGTTTTGGTTTCTTGTATGTTCATTGTACTGACTATATCTCCACTGTCATTTTGAGACAATGTACCAACATCCACACTAATATCGGCCAATGTAATTCCGGATATTCTGTACTGAGCACTTTCGATTAAAGCATTTACACCAATTAATGTAATGCTAAAAATATCTCCTTCATTTACAGAATAAAAGGATTCGCCGGTATTTTTCGTCAATCCAGAAATTTCCAAACTATACCGTGGCGCTTTAGCTGAATTTATAATAGTAAGAATATTACTGGAAATATCAGTATATCCATCAGATGTTAACTGTACAATAATCTCTTCATCTTGTTCTGGAACTCGGTTTGTTGTAGTAACAAAATTATAACTTATATCGCGTATATTAGTGGCTAAATCAAATGAGAATTGTCCACTCATGGCAGTTAAATCGAATGAAGGGTCATTGTTTGCACTAATATCCTCTCTGTTGAATTTTGCTAATCCACCACTATTAGCAGTGTCAATATTATATGAAAAATCACTTTGACTATTCCAAGACAATGGAAGTTCCATTATTACTACAAAGGTTTCTCCTTCGTTAATAACATCAGTATTCGGTTCATTCAGTTTATGTAATCGTATTCTTGGTTCAATGAAATCATTCAATACTATTTCTATAGTAGAGTCATAGTTCACTAATTTCATGGTAACCCTTTCTTGTGGTAGCGGATCATTAACGACTTTAAACTGTTGACTGTATTTGTATTCGTTATTATTGAGTGTTTTCTCAAATATACCTTCATTTGGTGAAACATAATTGCTGCGTTCATTATCATCATTGAATAATTTATAATTGATTACATCGGGCAAAGTCGTCGGCTCGGGCCAAGTCAATGTAATTACAAACTGTTCACCAGATTTCGGTTTATCATTATCAATAGACAAGAGATTCACGGTAGTATCACTGATGTCAACCACTGTAGAAATGAAAAGACTATCGATTGCAATGATCAATGATTCCTGATCTTCTGTTTTGTAATCTTTGCGAACAATAATGTCAGTCGAACTATTCGGTTCCAATATCCCGGTCAACGATTCACCGCTTATATCCTTTTCGGTGATTCCCAATCCCCGTAATTCATATGGATACTGTACAATAGGGTCACTCGTTGGAACATTATTCAACGTAATAGTAATGGTACCTCCTTCTTCTACATATGAATTGGTTACATAAACCGCATCAATATATGGATTTGCACCGCCTTGAATCACAGTAGAAATGCCATAATCCTCTATAGTCAATTGAAAGGAATCATTATTTTTATGAAGTTGATTTCTCTCAAAACTACTCATGGAAATATCGAAATTGGTTAAATCGTCATCCACCAATACAATTGTGCCTTGTAAGGGTACATTGAAAGAAGAAATGGTTGTATTTGTGATTGTATAATTCACAGTGGTGTTGACTTCCGAGCCTGCTACTTGAGGAATTTGAACCGTGTAAATACCAGTAGCAATATTATATTGAACCATTATTCTATAGTAATTCATATAAGCAGTAAATACTTCAGCTTGGTCCAGTGCTTTGGAAAATATTTGTAGATCCGCTAATTGGGAACGGTATTGGGGAGATCCCAGTTCAATGCTAGAAATATTCAATTGTGTTGGACTTTCATCCGGTGTAATTGGTGTTGTGGTTGTTGCATTACTGTAGTATAAATATCCATTTTTGTACAGTTCGATTTCACCATTGCTATTTACTGTACAAAGTATATGTTCCACAGATTTAATAGGTGGCCTCCATGGGACAGTTTTGTTTGTAAAAATAGTTCCACTGAAATCAAGTGAAGATCCATTTTGTCTCAACATCACCAAAGATTCACCCGTAGAAGAATCCAATGAAACTAATGTTTCGTCTACAGTTCGTATTTTGGGATCGGGTTTGTACCAAAATCCAATGGAAAATGGAAGAGTCATACTTGCATCCCATTCTACGATTTGTCCTTCCATTGGTGTAAAAGAGAGAACTTTCTGTAAACTAGTTCCATTGTGTAATTCATAATGTACTGTAGAGTTGATAAATGTCATTGTATTGACATTGGCACTGGTGTTAATGTTGAATTTTTCGTCCGGTAAAATGTCCGTATAGTTACCAAAGCTGGAGTATGGTGCTCGTAAATCATTGTAAACATTCAGAACTTGTTTGTCGGTAAATGGGAAATTGTAAAAACAGATATCCCGTATAATCGGTCCAAATCGTTCTAATGACAAAGATGGTTCGCCTAAATAGATATTTTGCGTTCGCACTGCTTCTTTTAAAAATGTGTCCGGTTTGTATTGTTGTAAACGATGGCCGTTTTCATACACAATCACATCTCCGTTTGTATAGACGACTTGGTAATAAATGGGGATTTTCTCTCGATAAGCATTGTAAATAGAATGTCTCTTAAATGCATAAGAATGAGATTGATTTTCAATATAGATTCGGTTCTTTTTAATATAAAAACTCAATACATTGTCTTGGTGTACAGTAGCCGTAGAATCCCCCACCAATAGAAATACGGTTTCGGTGAGATTATGTGTAAGTGGATGAACATATAGCCAAAAACCCAGAGACATATTTGTGGATAACTGTAAAATGGATTCCCCGTAAAATTGGTTCCACGAAATATCGACGGATGTACCAAAAGAGGTTGTGTTCCATGTGTCTACATTGTGTCGTATACTTGGTAGGGGTTGGAATTCCGCTCCCATTGCTACCATCGAAATATCGCTCAATAAAAGATGATTCAATTCGTAATAATTCCGTTGGATGCGCAATTTCACATTTTTACTGGAGTTTGCTAAATAGAATTTCACTTGGATTTGATTCCAAGATTGATCATAAGAAATCAATGGGTTCGTTTGAAATAAGACACCTTGGTTATCGACAAGTTGTGCCTTGTATTCTACAGTAGGTGCGGTTGTACCACTTCCTCGATACGGCAATTCGGAAATATTTCCATATGGATTATTTTCTGCTAAATGTTTTGCAATGAAAAAAGCCAAAGAATAATAATTCTGGAATAAATATTCCCCGGATATCGATTGTTCTAAATAGGCCGGTTGACTTACAGGGTAATCCACGTAAAAAAGAGCGTGTTGATTTACATGAGCACGATCCAAATAGTTATGACCATATAGTGTACCATTGCTATTGTCTACCAGTAAAACGCCAGTACTGTTATAATATTCTGGATATACCGTAGAAGATGTGGACGTCATTCCCGTTGTATCGCTAAATACATAGGTCTCTCCATTAGATGGATCTAAAGTACCGTTTAACAAAACAGTCGGTGTTTTCATCTGTTCTACTGTAAAGCTAAGGGAATCCGATATGTATCCATCTACCGGGGTACTGTAGAGAACATAAGGGGATGTCAATTGGATGGGTGTAGGTTTGTATATTGTGCGAATCGTACCACTTAAATCATCCCCTACAGCCGATCCATCGGGTAAAGTAATGTCGATGATATTGGTTTGGCTTGTACTGATTGTTGCATCAGGAGCGTTGTCAAATACGAAGCGATTTTCTACAATATTCGGTGTAGAAATGCTATTTTCCAAGTCCAATACAAGTGTATTGCCTCCCATTCCCGTATTGAGTACAATGCTATTCGCCAATGTATCTACTGGACCTTCGTTCAATGTACGCAATGACTTGAATTGTGTATTGGGTGGGTCGCTAAGACGTATGAAAGATACATCATAAATGGTATTTCTCTCCAAACCACTAATATCATAATAATTGGAATCGAAATCCAAAGTAACATCGTGATAAATATTGCGACTTGTATCCAGCCATTGAATCGTATAACTAGTATCTACAGTAGGATCAAGATCGAGCCATCGTAACTCAATGGAATCATTTTTTACAATCGAAATGAATTCTGGCATTACTGCTTGAAAGTTATATTCACCCGTACTATAATAAGGTAATTCGTATTGGAAATCAATGAGTCCCGTGGAAATTTTATCTCGGTAGTATGTATGCAAAGTGGCACGAATGTCTTGATTGAACACCACATTGGGTATTTGTATTGTCTCATTTGTGGAAACAACATAGCTAATATCGGGTGTTCCATCCGTGTATTGTAACTCTACAATATTGTAATTGACTTCATTGGGGTTTATATTGTCAATAGTGAGAATTGCGCTATTTCCATAGACCGGGTGATCAAATACAAAATGGCCATTTAAAGTACCAGGTCCAGCGTGTAAAGTAGTAAACCCGGTATCATAATTGTATTCGTATAAATTGTATCGATTCGTGATTTGCAATTGGTAAAATGTATTTGCCAATAAGTCATTTTTCATAAAAGTCGTTACGGGGGAAAAATTTTGTTCTACATTTTCATTGAGGTTAAATCTCATAGAAAGAGTGGATCCATTTCCCGTACGATTAGACGTGGTAATCGAAACGCTATTCACTCCTATAGTCATATTTGTAATCGTTGTTTTCGATTCATTCAATGTACGTAATGTGCCTACATTGTTGGACGAAAAATCATCAAAATCATAATAACCTTCTATTCTATAATTGTAAGATGTATCGGGCAATAGATCTGGAATCAACAATGAATCATCCCAATCATAAATACGATCCTGGAAATAGGCTTCTCTGGTAGTATTGGTACCATCACTGATCACTTGATCAAATCGAACTGAATAATAAGTGTGGTTTGTGAAACCAGTTGCAGCATATTTATTAATATTTATACTATCACCCCGTTCAGCAAACAAAGGGGTTAAATTACCAACAGAAGTGGTTTGAATTTCAATGTCGCCAGAAACTGTATATGTATAACTGGGAATAGCAGGTTCTACAGTAGTAATGGGTGGATAAACAGATTTGACGCTGTACTCGTACACAATATTGGACAATTCAGTGAACTTAACACCCTTTGTACTGGTATTGGCATTATATTGTAGTGTAATTTCGGGATTATCTCCAAACTGAACCAAATAATATGGCTTCATGGAAAGTGAAGATTCAGAAGGAGCCCCAGTAAAAGTAACTATGGCATCAGACTGCACTTTGACTATTTCCGTTACTTGTAAATTGGTCACTGGACCTTGATTCAATGTAGTAAAATATTCCTGTACAGAATAATTGTTATTAGTGGAACCATAACTCGCATCCAATGACACTAAATAAGTTGTGTTGATTGATAAGCCGGTAATACTGAGTATTTGATTGACTGAATCCAAATGAATGGTTCCGTGGTCCGGTTCAATACTAGGAATCACTGTAAAAGATGTACCGGATGGGGCTTCGTACAAAAAATCAACCGACGTGTTTCTGATAATGGGGCTATTTGTATTGAACAAAAAAGTGACTTCGCTTTCATTTAAAGTAGTTAGGGTCAATTTATTCACGTTATCAATGTATTCGTTATGTGAATCGGGAAATACTGTAGAAATGGCTAAAGTGTATGTTGTATTAATCATTAAATCTAAAATGGTGACACGATTATTATTCAATAGTTCAATGTTGCCGTGTTTTACGCCATTTACATAAAAATTGTGTTGTATACCTTCCATTGTATCCACCGGACTATAGGATAAAAGTATGGAGCGATTGAAAATAGTATCCACCGTTAAGTTCGACTGTAGAAAATAGTTCTCGTTTACAGTGGTAATAGACTCACTGGTATCAAATGTAAATTGATCGCTACCGGATCCATATAGTGTTTCTACAATTGCTGTATATGTGGTATTGTAAGATGCGTCAAATGATTTACTGTACAAGAGCGGGTATTCATTAGTCATTGTATCATACGAAATATTGGCAATATAAAGGAGATCGGGAATCGAAATGCGATAATCTACGCGATCTCGCAAAGGAGTGAATTCCAATGTAAAACTTGTACGCTGACTATTCACATCACCACTTTCTACAGGAAAAATTTGATTGGTTGGGTTTTTCAGTACAACGTCTTTTACAGCTCCTTCGGCAACCGAAGTGCGGAATTGTTTGGTATGATTCACGGGAAATACGTCACCACTTTCATAAGTGACATATAGTTCTACAGTATACACTGTATTGGGTGTAAGCCCGGTGACAAGTAAATAATTACCGTAATGAATATATTGGGTATAGGTGAACTGATAGGTATGGCGCTCGTTGGTAGTATTTTTGTCGGCACTATTATTAGTAGTCAAAACCACGTTATAATAAGAAGGTTGTCCTACTTGTTCAAAATACAACTTTGCCGTAGTAAAAGTAGCCCCTAATATCACTAAACGTCTTGGTTGTCCTTGGTATATTTTCCGAGTTCGCTGACTTCGTATTCGTTCGGATAACCTCAATGCAGACGATGAATTACTATTGTCCGTAGAAGTGGGAGTCGTGTCGCCATTTTCTACTGGACATTTGCATAAGGATCGCAGTGGTTCTTTCATATGATGTTCTTTCCTCACTATACCACATACTGATATAAAAAGGTCATTATTAAAACGCCTTTTATTTGGGAATGTTCATTTCGGAAAAAAATTGAATTAGAATGTTCAACCAATAGAAAAAGGCATATAAATAGATCATTTCATATTGATTATATATCTCATATATCAAACCAAATTCAAAAGCGTTTATCTAAAGCACATTTTTAATAAAACAATAAAAGCACGATGACACCAAAACCTTCTCCTGCTGCTGCTATTGCCAATGCTGCTCTAGCCAATCAATATCAACGCAAAACCGATAAAGAACACGTATTGGATAACCCCGATACTTATATTGGTTCGGTGGAAAAGGTGGATTCCGAGCAATGGGTAATGGAAGCAGTAGAAGGCGAAGCCAATAAAACCATTATACCGAAGACTGTAGAGTATGTACCAGGGTTGTATAAATTATTTGATGAAGGCGTAGTCAATTGCCGTGATCATGTAATTCGTATGATTCAAAGCAAGGCCGAAAACAAACGGTTGGTTTCGTCGATTGACAT
>JGI20157J14317_10003664_pt1 | contig 12166 bp, 17 predicted proteins | sample COG_07_FD_14317 | JGI IMG/M metagenome (IMG submission 14317)
TCAATATAATTACAAACTTTTGGTTCGTTTTTAATTACTTCCAACACGTCAACTGGGAAACCATTTGGAAAAGCATAATGAAGTCTAATCCATTCAACACCATTTACCTTAACTAATTCTTTAAGTAAAGAAGATAACTCTCTTTTTTTATAAAGATCTAACCCATAATATGTTAAATCTTGAGCAATTAAAATTAATTCTTTTACACCATTTGCAGCTAATTTAGATGCTTCAGTTACTATATCTTCAATTGATTTTGATTTATGCTTTCCTCTCATAAGTGGAATTGCACAAAATGAACAAGGCCTATCACAACCTTCTGATATTTTTAAATATGCATAATTTTTTGGAGTTGTCGTTAACCTTTCACCAACTAATTCATGCTTATAATCAGCTTTTAGGGCTTTTAATAGTTTTGGTAAATCGGTAGTTCCAAAATATTGATCGACATTAGGAATTTCTTTTTTTAGATCAGGCATATATCTTTCACTCAAACATCCAGTAACAAACAACTTGTCAATTTGACCATTTTGTTTTTTTGATGAATAATCTAAAATTGTATCGATAGATTCTTGTTTTGCATTATCAATAAAACCACATGTATTTATCACAACTATATTACCGTCCTCTTCGTGTACGACATCTTTATTGTTTGCTTTAAGCTGACCCATTAAAACTTCAGAATCATATATGTTTTTTGAGCAACCTAGAGTCACAACATTAATTCTATTTTTTTTTGAATATTTTGTTCTCAATATTTAATATTTATGATTTTTTAAAAAAAGAATCTACAAATTCTTTTTTATCAAAAATTTGTAAATCCTCAACACCCTCTCCAATTCCAATAAATTTAATAGGAATATTGAATTGGTCAGATATTCCCAAAACCACCCCACCTTTTGCTGTACCATCTAATTTAGTAACTGCTAAGGAAGTGATTTCAGTAACATTAGTAAATTGTTTTGCTTGTTCAAAAGCATTTTGACCAGTAGATCCATCAATAACCAATAAAACTTCGTGAGGAGCATTTATGTTTTTCTTCTGAAGCACTCTTTTTATTTTAGAAAGTTCATTCATCAGGTTAGTTTTATTATGTAATCTTCCAGCAGTATCAATTAATACAACGTCAATATTTTTATTTATTGCTGATTCTAATGTGTCGAACGCCACAGAAGCAGGATCACTTCCCATCTCTTGCTTTACCAGCTCAACTCCAACTCTATCAGACCAAACTTGTAACTGATCAATAGCGGCTGCTCTAAAAGTATCAGCAGCTCCTACCATAACTTTTAATCCTATTGACTTATAATAATTAGCCATTTTACCAATAGATGTAGTTTTACCCACACCATTGACTCCTACAACTAAAATAACATGAGGCTTTTCCTTGCTTAAGGTTGAGAAAATTATCATTTTCAGAATCACAAATAATTTTTATGATTTCTTCTTTGAGAATTAAATCTAGTTCAGAGGAGTTTAGAAATTTATCTTTTGCAACTCTATTTTCTATTTTATCAATTATTTTCAATGTTGTTTTTACACCCACGTCAGAGCTTATAAGAATTTCCTCTAAATCATCTAAAACTTGATCATCAACTTTACTCTTTCCTATAACTGCTTTTGAAATTTTATTAAAAAAAGATTCATTACTTTTTTTTAAACCTAAGTCTAAAGACTCTTTTTTTTCTTTTGTAAATAGTTTTTTAAAAAAATTCATAGACCTAAAGTTATATCAAAGATATTAAAACAAAAAAAGCCACTAATAAGTGACTTTATACTTTAACTAAAAAAATTATTACTTAGACAACCAATTATTAACTAGTTCAGGAGCCATAATTGATTCAACATATGTGTATGCGCCTGTTTTGGGGCTTTTAACCATCTTAATAGCTTTCGATAATCTTTTTGAAGAAGTTTGAAGTGATGCTACAGTTTTTTTTGCCATTTTCTAATTATTTAATTTCTTTGTGTATTGTATTTTTTTTCAAAATAGGATTGAATTTCTTAATTTCTAACCTATCAGGTGTGTTTTTCTTGTTTTTTGTAGTAATGTATCTTGATGTACCTGGAAGACCAGAATTTTTGTGTTCGGTACATTCTAAAATTACTTGTACTCTATTTCCTTTCTTAGCCATGATAATATAATTAAGCTCTATTAATTTTTGATTCTTTTAAAACAGCAGAAATACCTTTTTTGTTTATAGTTTTTAAAACAGATGTAGAAACTTTCAATGTAATCCACTTTCCTTCTTCAGGAATAAAAAATCTCTTTTTTATCAAATTAGGCTCAAATCTTCTTTTGGTTTTATTCATTGCTTTAGAAACGTTGTTTCCAACCAAAACTTTTTTACCAGAAATTTCACAAACTTTAGACATAACTATGTTATTTTTTAAACAGGATGCAAATTAACAACAATTTTCTTCTTTTGCCAAATTTTTTATCACCCCTTTAACAATTCATTAAACAAAAGTTCTAAAGCTTTGTTTACAGATTTTTTAATATTTTTTTCTCTATTATTTCCGAAATTAAATTTATATGATTTAGTTTCAATTGGAGTGGCAATTGATATATATATTAATCCTATATCTTTTTTTGAATCTCCTTTTGTAGGGCCGGCATTACCTGTCGTAGAAATAGAATAATCAGAATCTAAAAGTTTCTTAACATTATTTGCCATTTCATTTGCAACTTGAGAACTCACTACAGAAAAATCATTAATTATCCCTTCATCTAGTTTTAACAAATCTTTTTTTACATTAGTATCATAAGCTACAACTGAACCTTTAAAATATTCAGAGGCACCCGGAACAGATGAAATTCTCGAAGATATTAATCCTCCAGTAAAACTTTCAGCTGTAGATAATGTTTTATTAGATTTAGCTAAAATTTTTCCTATCTCTAATTCTATAGAATTTACTGACTCAAAGCCTATTATGATTTTGCCTAAAATATTATAAAGCTCAGAAATATAAAGATCCAATTGATCCTCTAATTTCTTTTTATCATTTCCCTTACATGAAATTCTCAATCTAACTCTTCCAAGATTTGGCAAATAGGCTAACTTAAAATTTTTGTCTAATTTTTGTTCAAAATCCTTTAATTGATTTGCAATTGTACTTTCTCCTACACCATATGTCATTAAGGTTTTTTTAAGAATTACAGGACATTCAAATTTTTTACTTAACAAAGGTAATACAGAAGATGTGATCATGGATTTCATTTCATAAGGAACTCCAGGTAAAGAAATAAATAAAGTATTATCCTTAATCATGGCCATACCAGCTGCAGTTCCAAATTTATTTTCTATAAGTTTTGCTTTAGAAGGAACTAAAGCTTGAGCTCTATTTAAGTTATTAATGGGATTATTAACAAATTTTTTAAATAAATTTTCTATGTGAATAAGTAAATTTTCATTGTGAACTAACTTATCATTAAAAAATTCACAGAAGACTTCTTTTGTAATATCATCATTAGTCGGTCCTAGTCCGCCAGTTGTAATTACAATATCAAATTTATTTAATGAATTATCTAATGCATTAAAGATTGAACTCTTTTCATCACTAATTGAAAGAATTTCATTTACCTCAATTCCTATATTAATCAATTGTTTTGAAATAAATGTAGAGTTTGTATCTACTATTTGCCCAATTAATATTTCATCTCCAATAGTAATAATTTTAGTACTAATCATTATTTAATATTTACATTGAAAACATTTTTATTTTCTATAAAACCTTCAAATAAATCATTTTCAAAAACTCTATTTACTCCAGACGGAGTGCCAGTAAAAATCACATCACCTATTTTTAAAGTAAAAAATCTAGATATTTCTGAAACGAGCTCGTCAAAACTCCAAAGCATCTTCAGAGGTATTACCTACCTGAGCATTATAACCGTTTTTCTTTAATGAAAAATTTAAATTATTAATATCGTTAAACTCGTTTTTGTCAATCCACTCTCCTATTAAAGCCGAACCATCAAATGCTTTAGATTTTTCCCAGGGTAATCCTTTTATTTTAAGTTCATTTTGAATATCTCTTGCTGTAAAGTCAATTCCCAAACTTATTTTGTTATAGTATTTATGTGCAAACTTTTTATCAATTGATTTTCCAAGCTTACATATTTTTAATATTACCTCTGCTTCGTAATGAACATCTTTTGAATAATCAGGTATAAAAAAGGGTTGGTTTTTTAAAATAACAGAACTATCTGGTTTTATAAATATTACAGGTGAAATAGGTCTTTCATTATTAAGCTCCTCAATATGTTTGCGATAATTTCTACCAATACAAATTATTTTCATATTATAATTTATTGTTAAGCTTACTTAGCCTTAACTTGGTTAATGTTTTTTTGGTATACATCGGGAAATCTGCATTTAACAACCAACCAAAATAACCTGGTTCATTTTCAATTATAAAATCTACAGATTTACCTTTATGCTTTCCAAAAGAAAAGCAAGGGATATTATTTTGATCGTATATAATAAAACCTGCCAAGTCAACTGATTTATTTCTACTTGAAAAACTTGATAAAAAATCAACATTATTTTCAAGATTATTATAAAGTTTAATTTGTGCTTCTAAAACCTCGTAGGTAGCCTGAGTATCAGCTTTAGATGAGTGAGCATCTATTAATTCTTTTTCACAATAAAACTTATAAGCTGCGCCTAAAGTTCTTTTTTCCATTTTATGAAAAATGTTCTGAACATCAATACATTTAACATTTTCTAAACTAAAATCTATATCAAATCTTAAAAATTCTTCAGCTAATAATGGAATATCAAACTTATTAGAGTTAAAGCCTGCTAAATCACAATTTTGAATCATTTCCTTAACCTGAGGACCAATAATTTTAAAAGTTGGTTCATTAACTACCATTTCATTAGTGATTCCATGTATGTTAGAAACTTCTTTGGAAATATTAACTTCAGGATTAACTAACCATGTTCTTGACTCCTTATTTCCGTTTTGAAAAATTTTTAAAACAGAAACTTCTACTATCCTGTCTTTTGAAATATTAATTCCAGTTGTTTCTAAATCAAAAAAACAAATAGGCTTAGATAGGTTTAAATTCATGTATTAAAAATTAAATTGAAATTTTACTATCCCATCCTTCAATAAGTTCTTTTATTCTTTTAATAAACAATCCTCCCTTAGCACCATTTACTATTCTATGATCAAAGCTGTGAGATAAAATAATTTTATATCTAATTCCTATAAAATCTCCTTTTTCTGTTTCAATTACTGATGGTTTTTTATTAATTGCTCCAAAGGCTAAAATACCAACTTGAGGTTGATTAATAATTGGTGTACCCATTAAGGTATCAAAAACTCCAACATTACTTATAGTGTAAGTTCCATCTTTAACCTCATCAGGTTCTAAATTTCCATTTCTAGAACGTTTAGCCAAATCATTAACTTTTTTGACTAAACCTAAAAGGCTAAACTGATCAGCATTTTTAATAACAGGAACGATTAAATTTCCATCACTTAGAGCAGTAGCCATACCAACATTAATTGATTTCTTCTTTATAATATTATAATCATCAAGACTTATATTAAGCATTGGAAATTCTCTTAAAACTTGAGCTACGATTTGAATAAAAATTGGAGTAAAGGTTATTTTTTCGTTTTCTCTTTCAAAAAAGATATGTTTATTTTTTTCTCTCCAATTCCATAAATTAGTTATATCAGCCTCAATAAAAGCTTGGACATGAGCAGATTTTTCTTTACTGGAAATCATATGGTCAGAAATAAGTTTTTCCATTCTACTCATTTCTATAATTTCATCTGATAACTCATTACTATAAGTGTTCTGAGATGTTTTTGTTGAATTATTAGAATTTGAAATATAAGTTAAAAGATCATTTTTGGTAACTCTACCATTTTTTCCAGAGCCAATTATATTTTCTAATTCATTTAATGAAACACCTTCTTGTTTTGAGATGTTTTTAACAAGAGGAGAATAAATCCTAGATGATTCGTTAGAAATATTTTTATCAATTAACTCATCTCCTTTCTCAATAAAATCTATTGGTTCAGAATTACTATTTTTTATAGTTTTTAACTTTTCAATAGATTTTCTTTTTTCAGGAATCTCTATTTTTTTAATAGTAGACACATCTAAATCAGTTTCTATTATAGCAATTGGATCTCCAACTTTTACAATATCATTAACATCACATAATTTTTTAAATAAGATTCCTGAAAATTCACTAGGAACTTCTGAATCTACCTTGTCAGTAGCAATTTCAACTATAAGATCATCTTCGTTAATTTTATCACCTTCATTTTTAAGCCACCCTGTGATAGTAGCTTCATCAACACTTTCTCCCATCCGAGGCAAAACGATCTCTATCTTGTTAGACATAAATGTTAATTATATTAATACAAAAATATCAAATTATAATTTGATAAATTAATTCTTTATTAAAATGTTTAAAATATTAGATTTTTATTGAATTCTCAAAAGGAATTCTTTTAATAATACTTCTTCCAAGTGTAACTTCGTCTGTATATTCAAGCTCATTACCAACAGAAACTCCTCTTGCGATAGTTGTTATTTTTAAATCTAAATCTTGAATTTGTTTAAAAATATAGAAGTTAGTAGTATCACCTTCCATTGTTGCACTCAGTGCAAAAATAAGTTCTGATATGTTTTCAGATTTTATTTTTTCAATTAATGATGATATATTTAACTGGTTGGGTCCAATTCCTTCAATTGGCGATATTTTTCCTCCTAAAACATGATAAACTCCGTTAAACTGGCCTGTACTTTCGATTGCCATTACATCTCTAATATCTTCTACTACACAGATAATCGATTTATTTCTTTTTATATTAGAACAAATTTCACATAATTCTAAATCAGAAATATTATGACAATTTTTACATAAAATAATTCCTTCAACTAAGTCTATTAATGATTTAGATAATTGAACAGTCTGTGAATTTGGTTGATTTAGTAAAAACAAAACAAGCCTTAAAGCAGTTCTTTTACCAATTCCAGGCAATCTAGACATTTCATTAACTGCATTTTCAAGTAATTTTGAAGAAAAATTCATTGTGTAAATATACTACTACATTTTATAAGAACCATAAATTAGTATATTTGAATAATAACCTTTAAGATGCAATCATCAATTATTATTTTAGTTATAATACTCTATTTTTTTGGACTTTTCATTGTCTCAAGCTTAACAACTGGAAACAACGATAATTCAACTTTTTTTTCGGCAAATAAAGAGTCTCCTTGGTACTTAGTAGCATTTGGAATGGTTGGGGCCTCATTGTCTGGGATAACCTTCATTTCAGTTCCAGGCGATGTTGGGACAACTCAATTTACATATTTTCAAGTCGTTCTAGGGTATCTTTTCGGATATTTTGTAGTAGCACTTTTATTATTACCAATATATTACAAACTAAACCTGACTTCAATATATGAATATTTAAAAATTAGATTTGGGAAAGTTAGTCATAAAACTGGCGCTTTTTTCTTTTTTATTTCAAGAATAACTGGAGCCTGCTTTAGATTATATTTAGTAGCAATAGTATTACAACAATTTGTCTTCAATGAATTAAATATTCCATTTGAATTTACAGTTGTAATTTCAGTTTTACTAATATGGATTTATACATTTAGGGGTGGGATTAAAACTATTGTTTGGACTGACACGCTTCAAACTACTTTTATGTTAATATCGGTTTTACTATCCATTTATTTAATTACTAAAAGCTTAGATTGGTCTTTAATCGATTTTATAAACTCAGACGAGTTAAAATCATATTCAAATATTTTTGTTACAGAAAGTTTTTTAGAAAAAAATCATTTTTTTAAATCTTTTATTGGTGGAATGTTCATTACAATATGTATGACTGGTCTTGATCAAGATATGATGCAAAAAAATTTAACATGTAAATCACTAAAAGAAGCTCAAAAGAATATGATAATATTTAGTGTAGTTTTAGTTATTGTTACATTTTTATTTCTACTTCTGGGAGCTTTATTATTTATTTATTCTTCAAAATTTAATATTGGAATACCAGAACTTAATGGAAGTGTAAACAGTGATTTATTGTTTCCTGAAATTGCTTTGAATAGTGGTTTAGGAAACTTGATTGGAATAACTTTTTTACTTGGTTTAATTGCTGCAGCATATAGTAGTGCTGATAGTGCTTTAACCTCCCTAACAACTTCATATTGTGTTGATTTTGCTGACTTTAAAGATAAAAGCATTGAATATCAAATTAAAATAAGAAAAAGGACACATATAATTATGAGCCTAGTTCTAATTGTAGTGATTATTATTTTTAAAAATTATTTAACTACAAGCGTTATAGACGGTCTATTAATTTTGGCAGGTTATACCTACGGACCTTTGCTTGGATTATTTGCATTTGGTATTTTTACAAATTATAAAATTCATGATAAATACGTTTGGATCGTTACATCATTATCTGTTTTCATTATGATTTTTATAGGAAATTTAGATCCTCAGTATTTGGGTGGATATAAAATAGGATATGAATTACTTCCAATAAATGGATTACTAACTTTTATTGGTCTAATATTGATTCGTAGAAAGTAATACTAAAGTACAAGCTTCAATATAATCGATAGATTCATTTTTTAATAGTAAATAAAACTCTTCGTTTTCAGTTCCGGGGTTAAAAATCACTCTTTTAGGATTTAAAGAGATGACATAATCATAATAATCTCTTTGTCTTACACTATTTAAATATAATGTGATGGTATGAATATTATTAAAACTAATAAAATCTTTTTCTATTAAAACTTTATCAATAGTTCCGGTTTTTGAACCAATAGCCTTGACATTAACATTGTTTAAAAGCAGTCTTTTTACTGCCATATTTGAATAGCGATCAGGATTTAAAGAAGCACCTAGTACTAAAGTTTTTTTTACCATCTTATAATAACAGATCCCCAAGTGAATCCTGCTCCAAAAGCAGCAAGAATTACCAAGTCGTTATCTTTAATTTTACCTAGTTCCCAAGCCTCTGTAAGAGCTATTATAACAGATGCAGCTGTAGTATTGCCATACTTCATGATATTATTGTACACTTTATTATCAGGTAATTGAAATTTCCTTTGTATAAATTGTGATATACGTAAATTTGCCTGATGAGGAATTAGAATATCAATATTTTCACTCTTTAAATTATTTGCTTTTAAACCATCTACTATAGCTTCAGAAAAACGAGTCACTGCGTTTTTAAAAACAAATTTTCCGTTCATATATGGATAGTAGGATTGATCATCTGGATCATTTTCTTTTAATATTTGAGGAACCCATCTACCAGTGTGAGGGCCATCCATCATTAACTCTCTAGCATGTTTACCCTCAGAATAAAGATGAGAAGATAATATTCCTTTTCCACTTTCTTCACTTCTAGATAAAACTGCAGCTCCTGCCCCATCTCCAAAAATAACTGTAACTCCTCGACCTCTTGTTGATTTATCTAATCCGCCAGAATGATTTTCAGATCCAATTACTAAAATATTCTTATACATGCCCGTTTTTATGAACTGATCAGCAACAGAAATTGCATAGATAAAACCAGAACATTGATTACGAACATCTAAAGCACCAATTGTTGGCATATCTAACATTTCTTGAACACGAACTCCTCCTCCAGGAAAATACATGTCAGGACTTAGAGTAGCAAATACGATGAAATCAATATCATTTTTTTTTAAACCAGATCTCTCAATTGCTATTTTTGAAGCTTTTACAGCCATAGTGGATGTAGTGTCATCCGTTTTAGGATCTATCCATCTTCGTTCCTTAATACCTGTTCTTTCTTGAATCCATTCATCTGTAGTGTCAATTATTTTTGATAAATCATTATTAGTTATAATATTGTCAGGAACATAATAACCAAGACCGCTAATTTTTGAGTTATACATGATTAAGAATTAAGATTCTAAATTAAATATAGAGAATTGTAGCTATTAAAACACAAATTAATGTCAATTTGTCATTCAAGATTGTTTGGTATATCATTTGATCTTATAATTTAAAATTATAATTATGTCTAAAGGTAAAATTAACGTTTCAGTTGAAAACATTTTTCCACTTATAAAAAAGTTCTTATACAGTGATCACGAAATATTTTTAAGAGAATTAATTTCTAATGCGACAGATGCAACTTTAAAATTAAAACATCTGAGTAGTATTGGGGAAAACAAAATAGATATTGGAAATCCATTTATTGAAATTAAAATTGATAAAAAAGGAAAGAAATTACATATTATTGATCAAGGTCTTGGAATGTCATCTGAGGAAGTTAAAAAATATATCAATCAAGTTGCTTTTTCTGGAGCTGAAGAATTTTTAGATAAATACAAAGATAGCGCAAAAGACAGCGGAATAATTGGCCATTTTGGTTTAGGTTTTTATTCAGCTTTTATGGTTGCAGAAAAGGTTGAGATAATCACTAAATCTTATCAAGACAAACCTGCAGCTCATTGGATTTGTGATGGATCACCTGAGTATACACTTAAAAAGAGTGATAAAAAAGAAAGAGGGTCTGAAATAATTTTACATATAGACAAAGATTCAAAAGAGTTTTTAGAAGAAAGTAGAATCAAAACACTCTTAACAAAATATAATAAATTCATGCCTGTACCAATTAAATTTGGCACTAAAGAAATTACAAAAAAGGTTGGAGAGGGAGATGATCAAAAAGAAGTAAAAGAAGTTGTTGATGATATTATCAATAACCCTAATCCTGCTTGGACTAAGACACCTTCAGACTTAGATGATCAATCTTATAAAGATTTTTATAGAGAATTATATCCAATGCAGTTTGAAGAACCATTATTCAACATTCATTTAAATGTAGATTATCCTTTTAATCTTACTGGAATTTTATATTTTCCTAAAATTTCGAACGACATAAACATGCAAAAAGATAAAATTCAACTTTATCAAAATCAAGTTTTTGTCACTGACAATGTTGAAGGAATTGTACCCGAATTTTTAACTTTACTTAGGGGAGTTATAGATTCTCCAGACATACCACTAAACGTGTCTAGAAGTTATCTTCAAGCTGATGGTGCAGTTAAAAAAATCAGTAATTATATTACTAGAAAAGTTGCTGATAAATTAAGTTCATTATATAAAAAAGACAGAAAAGGATTTGAAGAAAAATGGAACGACATAAGGTTGTAATTGAATACGGAATGTTAAGTGAAGATAAGTTTTTTGAAAAAGCACAAAAATTTGCTTTATATCCAACTGTAAATAATGATTATTTTACTTTTGATGAATTAAAAGATAAAATATCTAAAACACAAACTGATAAAGACGGTAACCTTGTAATTCTATACACTTCAAACGTTAATGAGCAACATTCATATGTTGAGTCAGCTAAAGCTAAAGGTTACGAAGTCCTTTTATTAGATTCTCCGATAATTAGTCATTTAATTCAAAAAATAGAAACTTCGAATGAAAAATTAAATTTCACTAGAGTTGATTCTGATGTTATTGAAAAATTAATTAAAAAGGATGAAAAAGAAGTTTCTAAGCTAGACGATAAAGAAAAGGAAAAATTAAAAACAATAATTGAAGAAGTAGTTCCAAAAGAAAAATACACAGTTCAGATTGAAGCCACTGATAGCAGTTCTCCGCCTTTTGTAATAACTGTACCAGAATTTATGAGAAGAATGAAAGAAATGCAGCAAAGTGGTGGAAATGGAATGTTCGGAAATATGCCTGAAATGTATAATTTGAACATAAATGTCAATAATTCAATATGTTCTGAAATATTAAACTCTAAAGGAAAAGCAAAAAAAGAAAGGTTAATTAATCAATCATTAGATTTAGCAAAACTTTCTCAAAATCTTTTAAAAGGGGAAGAACTTACATCATTTATAAAAAGAAGTCTAGATTTGATAAAATAACATAAAATCAAAAGTTTATGTTAAAATCATGAAAAAAATAAGAAAGAAAGAGATAAGTATCTTGAATAATATAAAACTTCAAAAAGGATTTTGGTTAGGAATTTTTCTTATGATTGGAATTGTTACAGGAGCTATAACTGAAAATATCGGGTTATGCCTTCCTTTAGGAATATGCTTTGGAGTTGTAATTGAGCTTATGCAGAACAAATATTAACTCATAATAATGAAAAAAATAAA
>JGI20157J14317_10003667_pt1 | contig 12161 bp, 14 predicted proteins | sample COG_07_FD_14317 | JGI IMG/M metagenome (IMG submission 14317)
ACGACATTGATCTCGCCAAATTTTTCTCTCGCCGCCGCATCATCCAGTGACAAGGCTACGATGACGTCTTGCCCCTGAACCCAGTTCGCCGGTGTTGCTATTGGCGTTTTATAGGTGGTTTGCAAGGCGTCTAGTGCACGCAATACTTCGGCGAAATTACGGCCTACCGACATAGGATAGGTCATTGAGAGTTGCAACTTCTTGTCGGGGCTGATGATAAACACCACTCGTACACTAGCAGAGTCTGCGGCGGTGCGGCCATCAGGTAGATAGGCCTCGGCGGGAAGCATGTCTAGCGCTTTCGCAACGGCGAGTGACTTATCGGCGATGATCGGGAAGCCCGCTTTAGCATTCGCAAATTGTTCGATATCGCGTTTCCACACCACATGCTCTTCGACGTCATCAACCGACAGGCCGATTACCTTGGTGCCGCGTTTTTCCCACTCGGCTGCTAGCTGAGCAACAGCGCCGAATTCGGTTGTGCAGACAGGCGTAAAGTCTTTCGGGTGGCTGAATAAAATAGCCCAGCTATCTCCAATCCAGTCGTGTAGGTCGAACGAGCCTTGATCTGTTTCCACATGCAAGTTTGGTATTGTGTCGTTAATNCGAAGTCCCATGATGTTCTCCTTNAGGGATTTGTGTGAGGCATTATCGTCTCACTTGCGGACACAATAGACCTGTAATCAAGATCAATAAAATGAATAATATCGCAGCTTTCAATCGTTTTTAACGATCGAAAGCGCAATTTGAATCGGTTTGAGCCGGCTTAGTTCAGCATGGCTTTGTACACGGCAGCCTGCGCTTTGGTGAGATCCATTGGCGCGCCGGTTGGGCCGCCTCGAACCTGCGCCATGTAGAGCATAAAAAAGTCATTGGTTGGGTCAACGATAAAGACCGTGCCACCTACGCCTTGCCAACCGAAATTGAAAGGGCCCTCATTGTCTGCGCCTGGGATCGGCTGGAGGTGAAATCCAAGCCCCCAATCGCCGCGTGAGCCAAAGAAGTAGGCGCTGCGGTCAACACTGTCTCCGATGAATTTCTGCTGCATTGCGGTAAGCGTGTCAGCCTCGAGGATCCGAGTGCCATTGTATTCGCCGCCGCCGAGCAACATGCTCGCGAAGCGCACATAGTCTTCGGTCGTCGAATGCAGGCCGCCGCCGCCGCTCAGCATCGGCGTCACGACAGTAGGGTCAGCCATCTCGCCATGGATAGGGTGTGCGATTCTAGCGGCTTTGCTGACATCGACGAAAAAGGTTGTTTCATCCATGCCTAGCGGCGCGAAAATTCGCTCATTCAACAGCGCGTCGAGGGGCTTGCCCGCCGCGACTTCGATCACTGCGCCGAGCACATCGGTTGAGCGGGAATAGTTCCATTTAGTGCCGGGTTCGAAACGAAGGGGAAGCGCCGCCAAGTTTTGTGCGAGCGTTAAAGCGGTGATGTCGGAGCGCAGCGAGCCTGCTTGAAAGTACATTTTCCCGAGCTCACTTTCTGGGTCGAAGATGCCGTAGATGAGGCCAGACTCGTGTGTTAGGAGGTCTTGCACTGTCATCTCATTCGCGGCGGGAGTGATTGCGCCGGTCTCTTCGTTGATAATCGTCATGTTGGCAAATTCGGGAATGTATTTTGACACCGGATCCGAGATTGCGAGGAGGCCATCTTCGACGAGGGTCATTGTTGCAACGCTAACGATGGGCTTGGTCATCGAATAAATGCGGAAAAGCGTCTGCTCATCCATCGGGGTAGATTGCCCCGGACCCTGTGTGCCTGCGGTTTCGAGAACACCAACGCCTTCGCTATTGCCGACTAGAAGAATGTTGCCAGCGATAAAACCGCCGTCTACCGCTGCCTGCATTTGCGCTTTGATAACGGCTATTTCTTTGGCATCGATACCAAATTCATTTGAGTCTATTTTTGTGATCGAGCTCGCATGGGCACCGCCATGATGATCAGCTGTTACGAAAGATGAAGCGAGGAGGGCTGCTGCCGCGATCGCGGTAGCAACAGAATTTAAGCGGGTCATTTTAATTGTCCTTGGTGATCGGGTAGTCGAGTTATTCGCTCGAGTCTACCCGATCAACCTGTTAGGGACAATTAGCCCGCTGTGGCGATCAGGATACGTCGCCATGCAAACAGCAATGTCTAGTCGAAATCGCGCAGCAGAGATTCACGAATCATCTCAGGAACTGGATCGACTGCCACTTGGTAGTTTATGTGCTCGCTGCGGACGACCCACTTTGCACCGGCCTTGGCGGCGGCGATCATCTCATCACTAAACTCGAAACGTAAAAAATGCACAGCCGAGGTTTTCTCCTCAGTACTGCGCTCGAGATCTTCGTTCGCTATCGGATAGACCGCTGCAAAGCCGTCTATCTGGATAGAGANCTGAGTTTCGATTCCGATGAGTTGGCCCAGCCGTTCGCGGCGCTCCTCCTCGTCCGGGAATTCGAGCATGAAGGTTGCTTTGAGGTTTTTACCATCGGGGATGAGCGGGTTATAGGCTTCGAGTTCACCTTCAAGGTCCTCAGTTCCCCGTATTTTTTCAGCGCGAATGAGTTCGAGTACTTGATAGCGCATAACCATATAGTCTTCGAAATGAATCGATGCGTTATCTCCAAGTGGGAGTCGACGCGTTTGCTTGTGATCCATCATCGACTGACGAATTGCAGGGCGCTGTGCGTTGTACTCTTCGATTGAGAGCAGGTCTGTCAATGCTATTTTCTTCATAGTTATCCTATCTAAAACGTTTCGGTGATGCGCCGAGTCTTCGCCGTTAAATACCGTAAGCGAGGCACAGCAGGTCAAGTGGGTGAATGGCGTCTTGGCTATCCTTGGCCTTATTTTTTAGGTTGTTCTCGATATGACGACCGGCGACAGGGCAGTCGCTGCCGTAATGATCCGGCGCCTGTTGCTCTATCTGTTTGACAATCGGGCGAGCGATTTTGTTGGCGAACTCGAGTGTCTCCGACTTAACGCCATAGGTTCCGTCGTGGCCCGAACAGCGTTCGATGTTTTTCACCATAGTGTCTTGAATAAGTTCGAGTACGAGCTTGGTTTTTGGGCCGATGTTTTGCACACGTTGGTGGCACGCGACGTGATAGCTGACGTTGCCAAGTGAGTGTTTGAAGTCTAGTTCAATCGGCCTTCTTTATGCAATTTGTGCAGGTATTCAAAGGGGTCGAAAAATGCTTTGGCGACCGCCTGCACTTGCTCGTTCTCGGGGAACATCAACGGCAGCTCTTGCTTAAACATCAGCACACACGAAGGCACTGCTGCCACGATTACATTGCCAGCCTTAACTGTCTCGTAAAGCGCTGGGATGTTTTTCTCCATAAGTTTCTCGACGGTCTTGAGGTCGCCGAGCTCGAGTTTTGGCATGCCGCAGCAATGTTCGCGCGCAGCGAGGTCGACCCCGACACCATTGTGCTCGAACACTTTAATGACGCTATCGGCTATCGAAGGTTCGTTGTAATTGCAATAGCAGGTCGTGAACAGGGTGACGCGTTCGTGCACGGTCGCGTTCGCAGCCTGATTCTCGATGGCTTTGTCCGCGGCCTTTTGAGGATCGAAAATGAGCGCACCATGTGTTTTCCGCGCCGGCTTGCTGGTGTAGGAGGCAATTTGGCGTCTTTATGAATGCCAAGTGTTTTGTCGAGCATCGCGCGGATGGGTGCTGTCTTATTGCCAACATTTACAAGTGTGTTGATACCCGGCAGTGAGGCAACTTTGCCGATCATATCTGTGCTGGTAATGATGTTATCGCGGAATTTGGTGTCGCCCTTTTTGAAATTTATCGCCTTCGCGCGCAGCATGAGATGAGGAAAATCGACATTCCACTCATGGGGTGGCACGTAAGGGCATTTTGTCAGATAGCACAGATCGCATAGATAACACTGGTCGACCACTTTGTTATAGTCAGCAACATCGATGCCATCGACTTCGAGTGTTGGACTTTCATCGATCAGATCAAACAGGGTAGGGAAGGCATTGCAGAGACTCACGCAGCGTCGACAGCCATGACAAATATCATAGACGCGCTCGAGTTCTTTATTGAGATTGTCTTCGTCCCAGAACTGTGGATCGTTCTGATTTAGAGGGTGACGAGTGGGGGCGTCGAGGCCACCTTCTCTTCCTTCGTGCGCCATAGCCAAACTCCGAGAGATCCTGTGCGCGATCTTCTTCCGTGTGAATGCGTTTTTTGGGTGTTTTTAGATAGCTCGAAGGTGTCGAGCCTTGCCGCTGCCAGCGTCGCCAATAACCACTCGGGCCCGAGGGGTTATTGGCGTTCGCTACGCGTATTAGTCGTCCAGCGCGTCCAGAGCCTTCTGGAAGCGATTTGCGTGTGAGCGCTCTGCTTTAGCGAGAGTCTCCATCCAGTCAGCTATCTCATCGAAGCCTTCGTCGCGCGCATCTTTCGCCATACCGGGGTACATGTCTGTGTACTCATGTGTCTCGCCGGCCACTGCTGACTTGAGATTGTCTTCTGTGCCACCCATCGGCATACCAGTGGCAGGGTCACCTACCTCTTCAAGGTATTCGAGGTGGCCATGAGCGTGTCCAGTTTCACCTTCGGCAGTTGAGCGGAAGAGTGCTGAAACGTCGTTATAACCTTCCACATCGGCTTTCTGCGCGAAGTAGAGATAGCGGCGGTTAGCTTGAGACTCGCCTGCGAAGGCGGCTTTCAAGTTGTCTTCGGTTTTAGAACCTTTTAATGACATGGTGTTCTCCTAGTTTCATTTGCAAATAAAGCGAAGCGAGCTGGCCTCGACAGGATAACGATTAAACGCGATGGCTAGATGACCCATCACGAATAGGATGGCAGTCTAGGCGATGCTCATTCAACACTCAAATTGAATTTATCGAGTGCCAGCATCGTTTTTTTCGATTACCATCAGGTTATGTCTCCTTCAATAAAACAGCTTAAATACCTTTGTGCCGTCGCTGAGCATAAACACTTTACCAAAGCCGCTGACGCGTGCTTTGTTACTCAGTCGACGTTGAGTGCCGCCATTGCCGAGCTCGAATCGCAGCTCGACGCAAAGGTTTTCGAGCGCAATAAAAAATCCGTCCTTATCACGCCTTTGGGCGAGAAACTATTGAAGCAGGCGCGGGTGATCTTGGGCGATGTCGAAGATTTTGTAGCGCTCGCCAAGGCGCATGCCGAACCGCTGTCCGGTGATCTGCGTCTCGGGGTGATTCCCACTATCGGCCCCTTTCTTTTGCCGCCGATGCTTGGCAGTTTGCGCCGAAATTTTCCTAAGCTGAAACTGTTTCTCAAAGAAGAGATGAGCGCCCAACTCGAGCGCCAATTGCAGCAAGGCAAACTCGATCTCATTATTCTAGCCTTGCCTTACCCGCTGCCCGATATGGAAGTGATTAGTTTATGTAAGGATGAGTTTTTGCTTTGTCTTCCACCGGGCCATGCCTTCGAAAAACTCAAGCAGGTCGAACAAGGACAGTTGCGCGGCGAAAGCCTGCTGCTCTTGGAGGAGGGCCATTGCCTTAGGGATCATGCACTCGAGGCTTGCCAGCTAAAGGCGGCAGCGACCGACATCGTATACCAAGGCAATAGCCTGCATACTCTCGTGCAGATGGTCGCCAACGGACTCGGGCTTACACTACTGCCTGCCATGTCTGTGGCCGCCGACGTTTTAGGCGACACGCATTTGAGTATTAAGCATTTCAGTAATGAAAGCGTAGATCGAGAGATAGGCATGGCATGGCGTAAGACTGATCCGCGCCGTGACGATTATTTGCTGCTCGCTGAACACATCAAAGCGCATCTGGCGACATCCAGCAAACTCAGCGCGAAAGCCCAGAAATGATGTCTATCAGCGTCGAGGTGAAGCGCTCGCAACTCTCGTGGCGCAATAATAATTGGAACGGCAATACTCACACCAAGCCTAGAGAAGGGCGCTAGGTGAGGGTTTACGCGGTCTCTGATATCCACGTTGACTACCCTCAGAATCTTACATGGGTACTGGGTATAGATCGTCACGAATACCAAGCAGATGTGCTGCTGCTCGCAGGAGATGTCTCTGAAGACCTGATGCTGCTCGAACGTGTGCTGCGTGGCTGCGCTGAGCGCTTTGCCAAGGTTGTGTTTGTGCCAGGCAATCACGACCTCTGGGTGCGCCGCTGTTCCTATGATTGTTCGCTTGCGAAATTTAAGGCGATTCAACGCCTTTGTAGCGAAGTAGGCATTGCCACAGAACCCTTCGAGTACGCAGGCGTCGANTTNATNCCGCTGCTGTCTTGGTATGATTTTTCTTTTGCCGCGCTGGATAGGTCGCTGCGTCTCGGTTGGCGCGATTTCTCTGCTTGCAGCTGGCCGGCTTCGCTACCAGATAGCCAAGCGGTGACGCGCCATTTCCACCAGCTCAACGCAGGGGTTTTAGAGTGGGCCAAAGCGCGGTCGGAGCAAGGTCTCGCGCAGCGAAGCGGGGACAAGGTATGTCCGCGAATCAGCTGTTCGCATTTTTTACCAACTATTGATGTCATGCCCAGTTGGGTGCCTGAGTCTAAGCGCACAGTCTATCCAGTTTTGGGAAGTGCTGAGCTAGGAGCGCAGGTACGCCTCCTTGCGCCAGACATTCACGTGTACGGGCATAGCCACGTTAATCAAACTATCGAGATCGACTCTACACATTATGTGAATAATGCCTTCGCAACGCCGAAGGAAACGCGCATCGCGGCAAAGCAGCTGCGCTGTATTTACGACAGCGACGATGGCAGAGTGCTCTCGCGGCTTAGTGAGCTCGCGAAAAGCGGAGGACTATGGTCATGAGCGAGAGTATTGATGTGTGGATACTCGACTCGTCTGAGTTCGAGTTGGCAGACCTCGAGGCGAACACCATAAGCTTATTGAGTGCTGCGGAGAAGGCTCGGTACGCGCGCTATGATCTTGCGCGCAGCAAGCGGCAGTTGCTGCTTTCGCGCGCGCCATGCTGAGAACCGTACTTGCCCGTTATGTTGAAGACGAGGTGATACAGATAAGCCTCGGGGCGCATGGGCGTCCACAACTCGTTGGCGAAAGCGACCTGTCGTTTAACCTGTCACATTCGCGCGACCGCGTCGTGGTTGCTGTCACTCGGCTGGGAGTGGTGGGTGTGGATGTAGAGTATGCGGCGCGACAGCGCCGAGTCGAGAAGTTGATAGCGCGCTATTTTTCTCAGCGCGAGCAGTCTGCGCTTCTCGCGCTTCCTGAGTCTTCTAGGTTGCCCCGATTTTATGCGCTGTGGGCGCTCAAAGAGGCGTATATCAAGGCGAGAGGGCTAGGTCTAGCCATACCGCTTGCTGATTTTAGTTTTAGTTTTGCCGAGGATGCTAGCGCGAGCGAGGCCTATGTCAAACCACAGGGCTCTGTGAGTATTAGTTTTGAGGGTTCTTTGGCTGCCCAATCGCCGACGCCATGGCGTTTCTGGCGGGGNGCGTTGGCGGGCGAGGAGTACGCATTTGGTCTTGCCCTACATTCTTCTGNCGNGCCTCACCTGGGCNGGGATCTCTCGAGTGATGCAACGGCGGGCCACAAACAACGCATCGAACTCACTGTGCGTTACTGCGATGCCGCGCTGGGGCTCGAGCATTGGCGCGACGCTTAGCCCCGCGCCCAACATCAATGCTTAGCCGTCCACTCCATCATCGAAAGTCGCGTTGGGTGCGCGCCACATCTTCACTGTTTTAATGACATTGTCTTTAACCTGAACTATCTCCGCGTAATAGCCCTCAAGATTAATGCAGACCGATGAGTCTGGAATCGATTCAAGTGATTCGGTTAGCAACCCGTTTAGTGTTTTGGCGCCAGTGCTATCGAGGTCCCAAGAGAGCACCCTGTTGATATCGCGCACACTCGCAGAGCCGTCGATTAAGAAACTGCCATCGTCCTGAGGGTGAATGTCTTTGCTGCTTGCAGCGAGATCGGTCGTAAATTCGCCAACAATTTCCTCGAGAATGTCTTCGAGAGTAATAATCCCTTTGACCGCCCCGTATTCATCGACAACTACCGCCATGCGTTCCTTCTTCTGCTGAAAATTGAACAATTGTGTGTGTAGCGGCGTGCTCTCGGGGATGAAATAGGGCTCGGCGGTTTCCTGCAGCAATGCTGATTTGTTCAGTTCTTCGATGCCTATTAGTTTGCCCGTACTGCGCAGATGCAGCACGCCAACGATATTATCGATATCGTGTTTGTAGACTGGCAGACGAGTATGTTGAGCGCTGCTAATCTGCAGAAGAATGTCATTGAGATCGTCTTCGATATCGATACCGACGAGCTCGTGTCGGGGGACAAGAATGTCGTCGACTGTCACGCGTTCGAGATCAAGGATGTTCATTAACATTCCGTGGCGACGCCTTGGAATGCGACCGCCAGATTCGTAGACCACGGTGCGGAGTTCATCGGGGGTTAGTTGGTTCTCATTGCCNCTCGCCTCGGAGCTAAAGCCGAGCAGTCGGACAAGCGCATTGGATACCACGTTGACAATCCACACTACCGGATANAGCAGTTTGAGCAGCAAGGCGAGTAANAGGCTCGAAGGGTAGGCGACTTTTTCGGGATACAGCGCCGCAATCGTTTTAGGTGTGACCTCGGCGAAGATAAGNACGACAAGGGTAAGCACAACNGCTGTGAGAATTGGNGAGGGGTCGCCGAACACGGCAATCGCNATTGAGGTGGCGATTGAAGCCGCGAGAAAATTAACGAAATTATTACCAATAAGGATAACGCCGATCAGTTTGTCGGGGGTTTCCAATAGTTTGCTCGCCCGCTTTGCGCCCGCGTGATTCGTGCGCGCCAGGTGGCGCAGGCGATAGCGATTGAGGCTCATCATTCCGGTCTCGCTCGATGAAAAGTAAGCCGACGCGATGATGAGCGCAAGAAAAGAGAGCAGGAGTGCGAGTAACGAATTGTCGTCTTGACTCATTTTTTATGTGGTTGCCTAAGATGGTTGCTTGAGAGGGTTGCGTAAAAAGTGTCTGTTGGCTCTACAACAAAGTATTTGTAAGCAATGAGTTAATTATCGTATGAGGTATTCGAGTGCAAATTTTGACCCGTAAAATCCGAGTATTAACAGAGCAAAGCCGCTTAGCGTAAAGCGAATTGCTGTCACGCCTCGCCAGCCTAAACTACTGCGCCCCCAAAGGAGTGCCGCGAACACAGTCCATGCCAGTAGAGAGAAAAAAGTCTTATGGATGACCCCATTGATTCCCCAGATATTATCGAAAAAGAGGAAGCCGGCGACTATGGCTGTGCTGAGCAGAAGTTGGCCTGCCCAGAGTAGCTCGAACAGCAGTGCCTCCATATCCTGCAGGGGAGGAAGTTTGCTAAGCAGCCCGCCCGGGTGATGATGTTTTAATCGGTTGTTCTGATAAGCAAGCAGCAGCGCCTGCAGAGCGGCAATGGTTATTACGCTGTAAGCGAGTATGGAAAGCAGCACGTGGCTTGCCGAACCGCTGTCGAGCTGCGTGGGAGGGAACTGGCTACTGATATTCATCGACATGACGATCGATACGATAGCGAGCGGGAAAAGCGCTAGAAAGAGGTTGTCGAGCGGCTTTCGAAGGCTGCTAAAAAGGACAAGCAGTGAGATGACCGCGCTGATAAGTGTACTAATCTCGACAAGGCCAAAATGCCATCCGCCGGGTGCATGCAATAGGGCGAATGCGCTTGTCGCATGAGCCGTGGCAGCAATAAAGCCGCAGCCGAGCATAATTGATCGGCGCTTATCTCGGCGCATCCCTGTTACCTGCAGCACAATGCTTGCTAGGTAGAAGAGGATCGCGATTGCGCCAGCGGTTTGTTGCATGTTTTTCGGGCCATTCCGTCGCTTTAATGCGACTAATACGTGTGAGTCGGAAAGTGTCGCACATGTGTCATGGGCGTTGAAGCAGTTTTTGAGCGTCATTTTGCCGCGCATCTGCGCTATACTTGGGTCTCGATCGAGTACGGCTCGGCATTTTTAATCACCCGCTAGTCGGGCAATGACAGTATTAGGTGGTAATTCACAGGTGTTCGATACCCTTAGCGAAAGACTCTCAGGCACATTCCGCAAGCTTACTGGTAAGGCGGTGCTGTCAGAGGAAAACATTCAGGACGCGCTGCGCGAGGTGCGGCGTGCGTTGCTCGAGGCAGACGTAGCGCTTGCCGTGGTCAAAGACTTTACCGATCGCGTGAGTCTGCGTGCGGTAGGCCAGGAGGTCAGTAAGAGTCTGAGTCCTGGTCAGGCCTTTATTAAAGTGGTTCAAGCTGAGCTTGAAGCCGTTATGGGTAATGCCAATAGCGAGCTCGATCTGAAAGCCGCCCCACCTGCGGTTATCCTGATGGCAGGTCTGCAAGGGGCAGGTAAAACAACATCGGTAGGAAAGCTTTCGCGCTACCTCAAGCAGACTGTCAAAAAGTCGGTCATGGTTGTGAGTGCTGACGTCTATCGACCTGCGGCGATAAAGCAGTTGCAGACGCTCGCCGCAGAGGTCGAGGTTGAGTTTTTCGAAAGCAATGAGCAGCAGAAGCCGCGAGATATCGCTGCGGCAGCGTTAGCAGAGGCAAAGCGCAAATTTATCGACGTGCTCATTGTCGATACCGCAGGTAGGCTCGCCGTCGATACCGAGATGATGACCGAAATTGGCGACCTGCATGCGTTGCTAAAGCCTGTCGAAACTCTATTTGTTGTCGATGCGATGACCGGTCAAGACGCCGCCACCACTGCGAAGGCCTTTAACGACGCGCTGCCGCTGACCGGCGTGATTTTGACTAAGGCAGACGGCGATGCAAGAGGCGGAGCGGCGCTGTCGGTGCGCCATATTACTGGCAAACCGATTAAGTTTATTGGTATGGGTGAGAAGAGCGATGCTCTCGAGCCTTTTTACCCCGACCGGATCGCCTCGCGCATCCTCGGCATGGGCGATGTCCTTTCATTAATAGAAGAAGCTGAGCGCAAGGTCGATAAGGCGCAGGCGGAGAAGCTCGCCAATAAAATTAAGAAAGGTAAGGGTTTCGATCTCGAGGACTTTCGCGAGCAGCTCAAGCAAATGCAGAATATGGGCGGCGTGGCGAGCATTATGGATAAAATGCCGGGTATGGGCGCCTTGCCGCCGGGTGCAGCCAAGATGGTGGATGACTCTAAATTTAAGCGCATGGAATCGATCATTAACTCGATGACACCACGTGAGCGCCGTAATCCTGATGCGTTAAACGGGTCACGTAAGCGCCGTATCACCCAGGGGTCAGGCACGCAGATACAAGACCTCAATCAATTGCTCAAGCAGCACAAACAGATGCAGAAAGTGATGAAAAAGATGAAAGGCGGCAACATGGCAAACATGATGCGCGGCCTAGGTGGCATGCGCGGCGCAGGCGGCATGGGTGGGCCGGGCGGTAATTTCCCGCGATTCTGAGTGCTCCGCGTGCGATTTATGCAATCGTCTTTTTACCTGTGCAATCGGATTGTGCACAGGGGCTGCGAAAGAGGAGTGGTCTCTAATTGGACTCGTGATACTCGCTTCCAATCTCCAGGTATTTAACATAGAATACCCGCCCTTTTATCCAGGCCGGATATTTCGCGCGCTGTTTATAAGAAATGGCAGGTGCAGGATAACGGTTCGTCGACGTAAGTCGCGGATTTAATAGAATATTAGCTAAGTAAACTTATAAGTAAACCTAACAGGAATTAAGTATGGTCACGATTCGACTATCTCGTGGTGGCGCTAAGAAACGTCCTTTCTACCACATCACGGTTACTGATAGCCGCTCATCGCGCGATGGCCGCTTCATTGAGCGCATCGGTTTCTTCAACCCGCGTGCGACTGGCGGCGAAGAGCGTTTGCGTCTAGATCAAGAGCGCATGGATTACTGGCGTTCGCAGGGTGCTCAGATGAGTCCTCGCGTCGTTACGCTTGCTCGTGATGCTGCAAAAGCGCCAAGCACTGAGGCTTAAGTCCTGAGCTTGAATGGTTCGCCTGCTAATGAAGCTTCGAATGACGGCTCGAGCGGCGCTTGGGTAGTCCTTGGCAAAGTCGGCAAAGTTCACGGAATCAAGGGTTGGGTGCGGGTCATCTCGTTTACCGAGACCTCCGATGGAATCCTTGATTATCCGCTGCTCCGAGCAGATTTCGATGCCAGCGTAGCTCCAACTTCGGCCACGCGGCAGTTAGAAATAGATGACTACAAGCAG
>JGI20157J14317_10003679_pt1 | contig 12129 bp, 10 predicted proteins | sample COG_07_FD_14317 | JGI IMG/M metagenome (IMG submission 14317)
TTCAACTTCAAATGATATTTCCTATATCAACTCAGGAGATCGTGCAGAGGTTTTTGGTTTGGAGGTAGAGTTGAAAAAAGAGCTTTATAATTTTAATGGAAACGACGCTGAATTTGAACATAAACTTTCTGGTGGATTAAACGTAACACTAATCAAAACAGCTCAAGATTTAAATGCTGAAAAAGTGAATTCTGAAACCGAATATAGTGCCAGCTTTACTTTTGACTCCAGTCAACTCACTGGGGCATCAGAAGTGCTTGTAAATACAGACCTTACTTATTTTAAAGCATTTGATAACGATCATTCTTTACAAGCAACTGTAGCTTACAATTATTTTTCTGATCAATTAAACACGATTGGAACTCTAAAAAAAGGGAATGTCATCGACAAAAGTTTTAACACTTTAGATTTAATAGTTAAAAGTAAACTTAACAAGCTCAACATTTCATTGTCTGCAAAAAACCTGNTAAACCCTTCTATTAAAAGGGTTCAAGAAGTGTATGAAACTCCAGGGATTAGTGAAGTGACCTTAAGTGAATTTAAGAGCGGCATTAACATCAGTTTATCTGTAGGATACCGATTTTAAATTCAAGTAGGTTGCTAACATTTAGTTTACAATTAATTTCAGTAAATCTAATCAACTCGTAACTTTTAGTTAAAACCCAACCCCAATTAACATTAGATATTTGTATAAATCAAAACATAAAATAAAATGAAAACATTAAATTTAAGTCTTTCCATTTTTACTGCGTTATTAGCGCTTAATTGTAGTATCGAAGAATCTACTACAGAAAATACCGTTGCTGGTTTTCAAGTAAATGCAGGCGATTTACAAGGCAGTATTTCAAGTGGGAGCGTTTCATTAAATGCGTCTGAGACGTATATTCTTACTGGTGCACTAATCGTTAAGGAAGGTGCTGTATTAACGATTCCAGCAGGGACGACTATTACGGCCGCTGCAGGAACCTCAACATCTGCTTATATAGGCGTGGAGCGTGGAGCAAAAATATACATCAATGGTACAGCCGCCGCGCCAGTAGTCATGACTTCTGAAACACAAGAAGCAGGCTCGTGGGGTGGTTGGCAATTGCTGGATATGGCATTACAAATGCAGGAACAACGTAACTTCCGAAGTTGGAGATTTAACGTATGGCGGTGCTGATAATACAGATAATTCTGGGGTTGTAACTTATTTGAGAGTTGAATATACAGGAGCTACATTTACCAATGAAAAAGAATTTAACGGCGTAACCTTATTTGGTGTGGGATCTGGAACAGTATTTTCTAATGTGTCTTCTGTTAATGGTGGAGATGATGGTATTGAATTTTTTGGAGGTGCTGTAAATGCTAAAAATCTAGTCTCTATTAATTCTGGTGATGATTCTATTGATTTTGCAGATGGTTTTGTGGGCTCTATTGAGGGTGCATATATCAAAGGCATTACAAAAGCCGGAATAGAAGGGTCAAATAATGGCGATAATGGCGATGCGACTCCTGTGACTTCAGCTACAGTTTCAAACGTGACTATGGTAGTGGATGGCTTAGGAAACTCAGAGGGGGCAATTTATTTCAAAGAAGGTGGCGGAAATATTACATATACGAACATCTATGTTGATGGTATTTCTTTAGGCATGAAAATAAAAAGTACGGATGCTGCAGCTAATACAAGACTTGCGAACGGGGACTTAGTGATTACTAATTTTAATTATGTAAACACACCTTCAAGCTGGAATTGGGGTGGCTATGACTATGACGGATTAAACTCCGGAGCCACAGGCGCAGGAAATGGTGCAGACGTTCCAAATTGGGCTAGCGGATGGTCAGAGTAATTCTGTACCTATACGTTCATAAACAAAAAAGCTCCCAATGGGAGTTTTTTTTTAAAATATCTTGTGCTTAAATATATTTAATTAAGAGTCGCGGCTAGTTCAGATTTACTGTTCCATTCACTAACAGCTGTGATTCTAGAGTTAACGTAATCTACTTCCTTTAGGGAATTTTCAGCCCAGAAAAACCATTTCCCTGTTTTGATTCCTTTATCATAATTCCCTTGAGATAATTTTACGCCTTTGTCAGTATAGCTTGTCCACATTCCATCTAGCTTTCCTTTTTTATTAAAAGTACCCTGCTGTTGAATTGCTCCATTATCATGAAAATATGTCGCTGAAATTACATTGGCTTCAACCTCAAATTTTGGTTGTATTGAAGTTTGAGCATAAGCTGCTGTTCCGATAAAAACTAGTGCGATGAATATATATTTTTTCATAATAGTGCGTATTGTGTTCCTTGTTATAGTATAAAAGTACATAAAATTTACATTAAATAAACGTTTAGTTTACATTAAATTAACATTGGAATTTTGAATTTCCAGTAATAAAAGTGCTATTAATAGGCTGATTTGAGATCTATAACTTCTTAAAAATAAACTATTGAAGTATTGAAAGTGAATAAAAGCTTTAGGATCAAAAATTTTGTGAATCTGTAGTCATTACTCTTAAATCGCAGATTAATTTTGGTTAAAAGGACTATTGGGGAAAAATCAGAGTTCCCTTAGTTTAATAATTACTTAACGTTTTCCTTACGCAAGAAAGATCTTTAATTACAATCTTTGTAACGTCTAAGACACTTAATTAGTATCATTATTACATATTAGTTTTTGTCGACTACAAAAATGATGATTTCTGATGAGCTGCCCTTGGCCAGGCAGCTTTTTTTTTCATTTAATCTTAATCTTTAGGAAACATTAAGATAACATTAGTTTGTGTTATTTGTACCCGACAAAAACTAATATTATTTATAATGAAATTAAGAATTTTATCTATTGCATTAACATTTTTTGCAATCATTTCAGTACAATCACAAGAAATCAGTGACACTTCCTTTGGAAAAGGACTCCTCAACTTCGTTGCAAAAGACAGCACATTTAGTGTAAAATTTGCACCACGATTTCAAGTGCGTTCTATGTCTTCATGGGATCATGATGGAACCCAATATATAAGTCCAGAACATAATTTTATTGTACGCCGTTCACGTTTAAAGTTTGACGGATTTGCGTACAGTCCAAAATTAAAATATAAACTAGAACTTGGATTATCTAATAGAGATATTTCTGGCGCAAATGAGTTTAATCGAAATACGCCTCGTTATATTTTGGACGCCGTAATTATGTGGGAGTTTTCAAAAAACTGGGCGCTTTGGGCTGGACAAACAAAACTGCCTGGAAATGTTGAACGTGTTGTGTCTTCCGCAAATTTGCAGTTAATCGACCGGTCGTTATTAAATAGTCGCTTCAACATTGATCGCGATTTAGGAATCCAAATTCGTCATAAATCAAACTTAGGTGGCACGTTTTTAATGCGTGAGAAATTCGCCATATCACAAGGAGAAGGCCGTAATGTAACCGAAGGCAATGAAGGTGGGCTACAGTACACAGCTCGCCTGGAATTTTTACCTTTTGGAGCTTTCAAATCCAAAGGTGATTACAGCCAATCCGATCTTAAAAGAGAAGATTCTTCAAAACTAATGGTTGGAGTTACTTATAACTTTAATGAAAATGCTGTGCGAGAACGCGGTTTTGCAGGCGATTATATGATTAGAACCGATGGTACTATTTTTGAAACCAACCAAACCACAATATTTATTGATGCAATGTATAAACACAATGGTCTTTCTTTTATGGGAGAATATGCAAAACGTACGGCTGACTCAATCATCGCAACAGAAGCTGATGGCGTAACTCCTACAGGTGATGTTGTATTGACAGGAAATGCATTGAACTTACAACTAGGATATTTATTTAAGAATGACTACGAAATCGCAGGGCGTTTTACGACTCTAGACTATGAAACACTAACAACAGCTCTGCCGACTAAACAATATACATTAGGCCTCAACAGATTTCTTGTAGGCCATAAACTAAAGGTTCAAAGTGATCTAAGCTACACCGAATTAGATGGCCAAAAAGACAACATCACTTTTAGACTAGGATTTGACATTCATTTTTAAAACATAACATTAAATTAACCTAAGAAACCGAAAGTCTTAAGAGATTTGCTTAATTAAATCAACTAAATTATGGAGAATATTTATTTATATATGATAATTGCTTTAGCCTTCTTGGCCATTGCAGATTTGGTCGTAGGGATTAGTAATGATGCTGTAAATTTTCTAAACTCAGCAATCGGATCCAAAGCGATTTCGTTCAGAACGATTATGATTGTTGCCAGTATTGGAGTTGCCGTTGGAGCAATTTTTTCGAGTGGGATGATGGAAGTTGCCCGAAAAGGAATTTTTAATCCTGGTGAATTCATGTTCAATGAGATCATGATTATTTTCATGGCGGTTATGATAACGGATATTCTACTCCTGGATTTCTTTAACTCATTAGGGATGCCAACCTCAACAACCGTTTCAATTGTATTTGAATTATTAGGTGCTGCGGTTGCAATGGCTTTAATCAAAATTGGTGCTAGTGGCGGAGATTTTAGTGATGTTGTTAACTACATAAACACTTCAAAAGCCTCTCAAATTATATTTGGGATTCTTCTATCGGTGGTAGTTGCTTTCTCCATTGGAGCGCTCGTACAATGGGTGTCTCGAGTGTTATTGTCCTATAACTTTGAAAGAAAAGCAAATTGGGTAGGTGCTCTTTTTAGTGGTGTTGCATTAACGGCAATCACCTATTTTATATTTATGAAAGGCCTTAAAGGAACGTCTTACGCTAAACAATCGTTTGATATTATTGGCGGTGGCACCATGAAAGATTTCTTGGAAACACAAGTGCTCACCATTGTATTGATCAGTTCAGTATTTTGGTCTTTACTGTCTTATGTATTGATTGTGTTTGCAAAAACAAATATTTATAAACTCATTATTGTTGTTGGAACATTTGCATTAGCATTAGCATTTGCAGGAAATGACCTTGTTAATTTTATTGGTGTTCCTGTGGCAGCTTATAATGCATTCTTAGAATGGTCTGCTTCAGGGCTTTCTGCAACAGAATTTCCAATGGATGTTTTAGCCTCTAAAGTCCCAACTAACAACTGGTTGTTATTTGGCGCTGGTATGATCATGGTTGTTACACTATGGTTTTCGACTAAAGCCAAAGATGTTGTCAAAACATCCTTAGATCTATCAAGTCAAGGAGAAACCAAAGAACGGTTTCAGCCCAATACATTATCGCGTGGATTTGTAAGAATTGCAATGGGGGCTTCAAAAGTATCGGCTTTTATTTTACCAACATCTTGGCAAGAAAAAATTGAGCAGCAATTTGAACAACCAGTCATTAAATTGACTAAAAATAAGGTGCATGAATTACCTGCTTTCGATTTAGTCAGAGCAGCAGTAAACCTAATGGTGGCAGCAGTCTTAATCTCTATAGCTACGTCTTATAAATTACCACTATCAACCACCTATGTGACGTTTATGGTAGCTATGGGAACATCTTTGGCAGACAGAGCTTGGGGAGCAGAAAGTGCTGTATATCGAGTTGCTGGAGTACTGAATGTTATTGGTGGATGGTTCTTTACGGCCTTTAGCGCCTTTAGTGCTGCTGCATTGGTAGCTTACTTACTTAATTTGAATCTAGAAGTGATGTTCCCAATACTTCTTTTAACGGCAATCGCTTTACTCATAAGAAGCTCAATTGTTCATAGAAAAAAGACTCAAGAAATCGCCTCTGATGACCGATTGAAAAAAACAGAAAGTAGTTCTGTTCAAGGAGTGATTAGCGAAAGTGCTGCCAATATTGCAAACGTACTGAAGCGTGGAGAAAAAATCTATGCAGGCGCATTTACTGGGCTATCACAACAAAAATTGGATACGCTTAAAAAGAATAAAAAGCAGATTATTAAACTCTCTGATGAAGTTGATGAATTGAGAGATAATATCTTTTACTTTATCAAAAACCTAGATGAATCTAGTGTTGGTGCCAGTAATTTTTATATTCTAATTTTAGGCTACCTTCAAGACATGACACAATCTCTGACTTATATTACTAAAGTAAGTCATAAGCACGTTCATAATAATCACAAAAAACTAAAGTTCAATCAAATTAAGGAACTGAGTCAAATCAATGATGCCATCCAACAATTATTTTCTGATGCAATTGCGGTTTACAAATCACAGTCTTTTGAAAAAATAGGTGAAATTATTGAACAGAAAAATGCAATTTATGCGATTCTAAAATCTAATATTGATGCACAAGTAAAACGAACACGGACAGAAGAATCAAGTCCAAAAAACACAACACTTTACTTTAGTTTATTATTAGAAACCAAAGATTTGTTGAATGCGACAACTGGATTGTTGGAAGAATACCATACCGAATATGATAGCAGCATAAAACCTGCAAAACTCAATGTGGATATTGATTAATTAAGCATTCACACTTACGGTCATAAAAAAAGCCTCCTAATGTATTAGGAGGCTTTTGCTTTATATAAAAAGAAATAAATTACGACCCACACATCAGGCAATCATCGCCTTCTGCTTCTTTGGCTTGTTCTATCAAGGCTTTCATTTCCTCAGCAGACATCGGCTCCACTTCAACAGCTGACTCTTTAGAAAACTTAGCGGCGGTATTAGCTGCTTTTTCTTGTTGTTTTTCCAAAACTGCGGTTTCCACTACTGGAGTTTCCACAACTGCTGCGGCCTCAACGGTTTGTGGTTGTGGCGCTTGGGTTTTTTTATTGTCTAAAGTAAACTTAATGGCATCTACAGCACTTTTTGTTCTTAGATAATACATCCCTGTTTTTAAACCACTTTTCCAAGCATAAAAATGCATTGAAGTGAGTTTCGCCATAGTCGCTCCTTCCATAAATAAATTTAAGGATTGTGATTGATCTATAAAATAACCTCGTTGACGAGACATATCTATAATATCTTTCATACTCAATTCCCAAACCGTCTTGTACAAGTCTTTGATGTCTTGAGGAATTATATCTACATGTTGAATTGAACCGTTGGCACGCATAATCTCTTGCTTCAAACCTTCGTTCCAAAGTCCAAGCTCTACTAAGTCTTCTAAAAGATGCTTGTTGACTACAATAAATTCTCCAGACAATACACGACGGGTATAGATGTTTGAAGTATACGGCTCAAAACACTCGTTGTTTCCGAGAATTTGAGATGTACTTGCTGTTGGCATTGGTGCCACAAGAAGCGAGTTACGCACACCGTTTTCTATAACCTCCTCACGCAGTTTCTCCCAATCCCAAAGACCACTAAAATCAGCTTCGTTTTGGTCCCATAAATTATGTTGGAATTTTCCTTCACTAATTGGAGAGCCCGCATAGGTTTCGTAAGGGCCTTCTTCTTTGGCAACTTCCATAGAGGCTGTGACTGCAGCAAAATAAATTGTTTCAAAAATATCTTGGTTCAACTGTTTTGCTTCGTCACTAGTGAATGGCATTCTAAGTTTTATAAATGTATCTGCCAATCCCTGAACACCGATCCCAATTGGACGGTGACGCATGTTTGAGTTTTCGGCCTCAATTACTGGATAGTAATTACGGTCGATAACTTTATTTAAGTTGCGTGTAACACGTTTGGTGATTGTGTATAATTCTTGGTGATCAAATTTGCCATCTTTAATAAACATTGGAAGCGCAATAGAAGCCAGGTTACAAACAGCAACTTCGTCAGGTGAGGTGTACTCAATAATTTCTGTACATAAATTAGACGAACGAATTGTACCTAAATTTTGCTGGTTTGATTTACTGTTGGCCGCATCTTTATAGAGCATATATGGCGTACCGGTCTCAATTTGAGATTCCGTTATTTTCTCCCAAAGTTCTCTTGCTTTGATGGTTTTTCGGCCTTTCCCTTTTTGTTCGTAATCTAGATAAAGAGCTTCAAACTCCTCACTATGTGTGTCTGGCAAACCAGGACACTCGTTAGGGCACATTAGTGTCCAGTCTGCGTCTTCCTGAACGCGTTTCATAAACAAATCTGGAATCCACATCGCATAAAATAAATCACGTGCTCGCATTTCTTCTTTTCCATGATTTTTCTTTAAGTCAAGAAAATCAAAAATATCAGCATGCCAAGGTTCTAAATAAATAGCAAAACTGCCTTTACGCTTTCCACCACCTTGATCTACATAGCGTGCTGTGTCATTAAAAACGCGTAGCATTGGAACGATCCCGTTACTTGTTCCGTTGGTTCCGGCGATATAACTTCCGGTTGCTCTAATGTTGTGCATGGCTAAACCAATACCACCTGCAGATTGTGAAATTTTAGCCGTTTGTTTTAAGGTGTCATAAATCCCATCAATACTGTCATCTTTGGCTGTCAATAAAAAACAAGACGACATTTGTGGTTTTGGAGTTCCCGCATTAAATAATGTGGGCGTTGCATGTGTAAAATACTTTTTGGACATGAGCTCGTAAGTCTCAATTGCAGCGTCAAGGTCGTTTAAATGAATCCCAATAGCCACACGCATCAACATGTGTTGAGGGCGCTCTGCAATGATGCCATTTAGTTTTAAAAGGTAGGAACGCTCTAGGGTTTTGAACCCAAAATAATCATAACTAAAATCTCTATTGTAAATGATAGTAGAGTCTAATTTTTCTTTGTTTTCAATGATGACATTGTAAACTTCTTCAGACAACAACGGGGCGTCTTTTCCAGTTCTTGGGTTTACATATGTATATAAGTCATGCATAACTTCACTAAAGGTCTTTTTAGTGTTTTTGTGCAAATTTGAGACTGAGATTCGTGCTGCAAGTCGCGCATAATCGGGATGAGCAGTGGTCATTGTTGCAGCTACCTCTGCGGCAAGATTATCTAATTCGCTAGTCGTAACGCCATCGTATAACCCTTCTATTACACGCATCGCAACCTTCAAGGGGTCAACCAATTTATTCAAACCATAGCAAAGTTTTCTAACTCTTGCTGTGATTTTATCAAACATGATTTCTTCCTTTCTGCCGTCTCTTTTTAGTACATACATTTTATTTAGTCTTTTTTTTGCTTTTTTGAGGCCTTCAAAAAAGCGGTTAGTTGGTTAGCCTAGTAGTATTTGAGTGTCTCAAATACTTAGTTATATTGTGTTTGAATCCGATGTGAGATCCAAAAAATTAATTTATGAAAAACGACTTATAATCGCTTTAAGTTCTTAGTCTAGTTTTTGGACTAGAATTCAGAATCGAAACTATATTTGTTGGTATCCTCTTCTTCTTTGTTAAGGACACCAGCCTTTTGATATTCGGACACTCTTTTTTCAAAGAAATTGGTTTTTCCTTGAAGGGATATCATGTCCATAAAGTCAAATGGATTTGATGTGTTGTATTCTTTTTCGCAATCCAATTCTTGTAATAAGCGATCGGTTACAAACTCTAAGTACTGCGACATCAATTTTGAATTCATACCAATCAAACTTGCTGGTAGAGATTCCGTAATAAACTCTCTTTCAATATTCAAAGCATCCAATAAGATTTCTCTAATTCGCGCTTTAGGAACTTTGTTTATGAGGTGCTTGTTGTGAAGGTGAACAGCAAAGTCTGCATGTACGCCTTCATCTCTAGATATCAACTCGTTTGAGAAAGTTAATCCTGGCATTAAGCCTCGTTTCTTTAACCAGAAAATAGAACAAAATGCACCTGAAAAGAAAATTCCTTCAACTGCTGCAAATGCAATTAAGCGCTCTGCAAAACTTGGAGATTCAATCCATTTAAGTGCCCAATCTGCTTTTTTCTTAATCGCTGGAAAATTCTCTATGGCATTGAATAATTTATCTTTTTCTACTTCATCTTTTACATAAGTATCGATTAAAAGAGAATAGGTTTCACTGTGAATGTTTTCCATCATGATTTGGAATCCATAGAAAAACTTTGCTTCGCTATATTGAACTTCGTTCACAAAGTTTTCAGCTAAATTTTCATTCACAATACCATCACTAGCGGCAAAAAACGCTAGGATATGCTTGATGAAATAACGCTCATCATCATTTAGTTTAGTTGTCCAGTCCGTTAAATCTTGGTGTAGATCAATTTCTTCAGCGGTCCAAAAACTCGCTTCAGATTTTTTGTACCATTCCCAAATATCGTTGTGTTGGATTGGAAAAATAACGAATCGATCTTTGTTTTCTTGTAAAATTGGTTCTACTTGTGACATCTAAAAAAATGATTAAAATTTTATAACTAAAAAATACGCGTTTGAGCGGTTAACAAAGGTTCAAAATTGTAGCCGTAAATGAAAGTCATTTTTATAAACATTGCCTATGAGTTTTTAACAACGAGTAGCTTTTTTCCTACAAAAAAAATTTCAAGCATAAACGATAAATGACTGAAATAAAGCCAGTTAATTCACGTCTCTCTCTTAGGAGAAAATCTAGCATTAACATCCCTTTAAAAAAAGTTTTATTGTAATTTTTAAAAAAAGAAAACGCTATAGCGATTCAAAACGACATTTTATACGCTTACTTCGTATGCTTTTATTTGTGTTTCGCAGCTACTTGTTCTAATTCAGCATACCAATCAGCACCAAATTTTCGAATCAATGCTTCTTTAATAAACTTATAGACAGGGACCTGAAGTTCTTTGCCCAACTCACAGGCGGCATCACAAATTTCCCAATTGTCATAATTGACTGCAGAAAACTCGCTATACTGTTTCACACGTACGGGATACAAGTGACAAGATACTGGTTTTTTCCAATCGACCTCACCTTGGTTGTAAGCTTCCTCAATGGCGCACAAGGCTGTGTTTTTATCATCATAAATAACATACACACAATCGGCGCCATCTAGTAGAGGCGTTTCAAGTTCGCCGTCTGCTGTGACTATATGTGTGCCCTGTGCTTCAATTGCATCGACACTTTCTTTTCTGAGATAGGGCTTTACAATCGGATAGATGGTTTCTAAAATGGTGGCTTCGTTCGCGTCTAATGGGGCTCCTGCATCACCATCCACACAACACGCACCTTTACAAGCGCTGAGATTACATAAAAAATCTTTCTCGATAATATCTTCCGATACAATGGTTTTTCCTATTTGAAACATGGCTCAAATATACTGTTAATTATGAACATTTTAAACCCAAATAATCACTGAAAATAAAGTTGTGTTTGTCAATATTTATTCGACCTTTGCGTAAAAATAATTTGTAATCATGACTTTCGATTTTAAAGAGATTTTAACGGCATTTATGGTACTGTTCGCAGTGATTGACATTGTAGGAAACATTCCAATTATTATTGATTTACGCAAGAAAGCGGGGCATATTCAAAGTGAAAAAGCTTCGGTTATTGCCGGAATTATTATGATTATATTTTTATTTTTGGGCGATAGCATTTTGAAACTCATCGGAATTGATGTGCATTCTTTTGCAGTAGCTGGTGCATTTATTTTGTTTTTTATTGCCTTAGAAATGATTTTGGGAATTACATTATATAAACAAGAAGAAGGCACAAGTATGAATGCTTCTGTTTTTCCATTGGCATTCCCTTTAATTGCAGGGCCTGGCAGTCTAACAACACTGCTCTCGTTAAAGTCTGAATTTCATACTGAAAACATTATAATTGCTGTAGTCATTAATGTTGTTGTGATTTATATTGTCCTTAAAACCTCAGCACGAATCGAGCGCTTTATTGGTCAAAATGGTATAAATATTATTCGAAAAGTATTTGGAGTCGTTCTCTTGGCTATTGCGGTTAAACTATTTACTTCTAATATTAAATTCTTATTATAGGCATGCGACTATTATCTTATTTATTATCGGTTTTGGCTCTTGGGTTTATGGTGTTTAATGCCACTAAGATTGATTTTGACGCCCCGTTTGAAAAGGAAAGTTATACAGCAATTCTTACAACCTTGGCTGGCGGTTGTGCGATTTTAATTCTCACGATACTGCGAGTGGTTAAAAAGATCGATCGTAGGGTTAAAGAAAACTCTTAATTTGAATTCAAATTCGCTTCTAAATTGTTTACTTTTTGTAGCACTGGATCTATAGTACTCAAAACTTTTGCTGCAGTATTGTCTCCAAAAAGCTGTTTGGCAAATGCACACTTTAAAAGAGTTTTTAGGGTCGTTTTATAGGGATCAATCGTCCTGTTGTCTAATTGTGACGTTTCTAAAAAATACATTGAAAATTGCTCATAAATTAAATCTGAAATTTCAAAACCCTCTAA
>JGI20157J14317_10003682_pt1 | contig 12121 bp, 9 predicted proteins | sample COG_07_FD_14317 | JGI IMG/M metagenome (IMG submission 14317)
CTACTTGAAGAGTTTTTGCGCTTCCAGTACTTCCTCCTGAAAAAGAATAATATTTGCACCCTAGAAATAAGAAAGTACAGATCGAAAATAAAGCTACGTATTGTATTTTTTTCATTGATGTTGTTTTCTTAAAGATCGTATTGTTTAATTTTTCTGTATAATGTTCTCTCTGAGATTCCTAATTCTTGAGCTGCTAATTTTCGTTTATTATTATTTTTTTCTAGAGATTTTTTAATCATCTCTATTTCCTTGTCTTGTAAAGATAAAGATTCATCTTCTTCAATGGTCTCAATAAAGTCATAATTTTTTTCTTTAGAGGCATTTTGAGGAATATTAAGTACTTCTATATTGCTTTCCTTTCTTTCTTGGTCGGCATATATTTTTTCTATTAATTGATGATTTCTTTCCTCAACTTTCTCAATATCTCCAGTTTTCATTAGATCGAGTGTCAGTTTTTTCAAATCATTAATATCATTGCGCATATCGAACAATATTTTATACATGATATCGCGTTCTGTAGAAAAATCATTGTCTTTTTTACCACCAATTACCGCAGGAAAGTTACCTGTATTGTTTGGTAGGTAATTTTGCAGTTTTAAAGCTGTTATTATTCTACTCTCCTCAATTACAGAAATTTGCTCTGCTAAATTTTTTAACTGACGGATGTTTCCTGGAAAACGATAGTTTAGTAAAATAGTAACTGCATTTTCATCTAATCGAATAGATGGCATTCTGTATTTCTGTGCAAAGTCTGATGCAAATTTTCTAAAAAGTAAATGAATGTCTTCATTCCTTTCTCTTAAGGCAGGTAAATGAATTTCTACCGTACTTAACCTATAGTATAAGTCTTCTCTAAAGCGTTCTTTTTCGATTGCTTCGTACATATTTACGTTGGTAGCTGCTACAATTCTAACATTTGTTTTTTGTGACTTAGAAGAACCTACTTTAATAAATTCTCCATTTTCTAATACACGCAATAAACGTACTTGGGTTGTTAGTGGTAATTCTCCTACTTCATCTAAAAAAATAGTTCCACCATCTGCAACTTCAAAATATCCTTTTCGATCTTGTATTGCACCTGTAAAAGAACCTTTTTCATGTCCGAAAAGTTCACTATCAATAGTTCCTTCTGGAATTGCACCACAATTTACGGCAATATATTTAGCATGTTTTCTATGCGATAATGAATGTATTATTTTAGGAATATTTTCTTTACCAACACCACTTTCTCCCGTTACTAAAACAGAAATATCTGTAGGTGCAACTCTTATGGCTTTTTCTAAAGCACGGTTTAAATGCTATCATTACCTATAATTCCGAAACGTTGTTTTAATGTTTGTAAGTTTTCCATTTTTCTGTAGTTTGAAACTTTGCAACTTTGTTATTCGTTTTTTTAATTATTATCAGAATACCCAATAACAGTGCCTTTTAAGGTTGCAGATGTACAATCTTCAACTTTTAGCATTACAAATTCACCTAACTTATAATCCCCTTTTGGAAAAACAGCTACGGTGTTTTGTGTGTTTCTTCCTTTCCATTCATTTGGGTTTTTCTTAGAAGTACCTTCAATTAAAAATTCTTCTATTTTTCCTAAATGTTGTTGTGTTCTGTGCAAAGCGTGTTCTTGTTGTAAATCTATAATTTCTTGTAATCGGCGTTTTTTAATTTCATGCGGCACATCATCATCCATTTTGTTTCCTGCTAAAGTTCCAGGTCTTTCAGAATAAGTAAACATAAATCCAAAATCATATTTCACATATTTCATTAAGTTTAAAGTGTCTTGATGATCTTCTTCTGTTTCTCCACAAAAACCAACAATCATATCTTGAGATAAAGACATTTCTGGTATAATTTTAAAAATATTATCCACCAAGGTCATATATTCCTCTCGGGTATGCTGTCTATTCATAGCTTTTAACATTGCATTGCTTCCACTTTGAACAGGTAGGTGCAGATATTTACAAATATTTCTATGTTTTGCCATTACATGAATTACATCTAAACTCATGTCTTGCGGATTAGAAGTGGAAAATCGAAAACGTGTTTTAGGAAATTTTGTAGCACACATGTCTAGTAATTCTGCAAAACCTACTGCCGTTGCTTGCGCCATTTCAGTAGCTTTTTTGAAATCTTTCTTAAGACCACCACCAAACCATAAAAAACTGTCTACATTTTGTCCAAGAAGCGTAATTTCTTTAAAATTTTGTGCTACCATAGACCCTATTTCTTCTAGAATACTTTTTGGATCTCTGCTTCTTTCGCGACCTCTAGTAAAAGGAACTACGCAGAAAGTACACATGTTGTCGCAACCTCTTGTAATTGAAACAAATGCAGTAACACCGTTTGTGTTTAAACGAACAGGAGATATATCTCCATAGGTTTCATCTTTAGAGAGAATAACGTTTACAGCATTTCTACCTTCGCTTACTTCACTTAATAAATTTGGTAAATCTTTGTAAGCATCTGGGCCAACAACTAAGTCAACAATTTTTTCTTCCTCTAAGAATTTCTCTTTTAAACGCTCTGCCATACAGCCTAAAACACCAACTTTCATTTTTGGATTTACTTTTTTTACTGCGTTGTATTTTTGTAAACGCTTTCTAACAGATGTTTCAGCTTTTTCTCTAATAGAACAAGTATTTACAAGTACTAAATCTGCTTCTTCTAAAATTTGGGTAGTATTATACCCTTCTTTATCTAAAATTGAAGCAACAATTTCACTATCATTCATATTCATTTGACAACCGTAGCTTTCNATGAATAATTTCTTTGTGTTTCCTNCTTTATTTTCTGTTACAAGTGCTTTTCCTTGTATTTTGTCGTCTATAATTTTNTCTGTTGCTTGCATATTCAAAAGATGAAAGGCAAATATACAACCAAAAATNAAAACGAATGACAAATTGGCAGAAAACAACTTTTTTTTCAATAGAGTNCTGTTTTTTAGNTACTTACTTTTATTGTTAATTAGTACTCTAAAAACTATTTTAACTTCAGAAAAAGATTGTTTCTATTTTCTTTTCTTTCTAAGTATATCGAAATATATCTTTCTAAAAACTTAATTTTTTAGGTATTGTTTTCTACCAAATAAATGAAACAAAAAATTACTAAATAATATTTTTTATGCTAAAAAAGGACTAATAAAAAAATAATAAAAAAAAACTACATACTTTTGCAGTCTAATAAAACGCCGTTTACCTCAAATTTTTAACAGCGTTAATTACGAAAATAGAAAGATACATGGCAAAGAATTTAGTAATTGTAGAGTCCCCAGCAAAAGCAAAAACCATAGAGAAATTTCTTGGAAAAGATTTTCAAGTAGAGTCTAGTTATGGCCATATTGCAGACTTACCTTCTAAAGAATTAGGAATAGATGTAGATGGAGATTTTAGTCCTAAATATATTGTTTCAGATGATAAAAAAACAATTGTTAAGAAATTAAGAACGTTAGCAAAGAAAGCCGATATGGTTTGGTTAGCTAGTGATGAGGATCGAGAAGGAGAAGCAATTGCGTGGCACTTAAAAGAACAACTAGAGTTAAAAGACTGCCAATACAAAACGTATTGTTTTTCATGAAATTACAAAAAATGCTATTTTAAAAGCAGTCGAAAATCCGAGAGATATCGATTATAATATGGTGAATGCTCAACAAGCACGTAGAGTTTTAGATAGACTTGTGGGGTACGAATTATCGCCAGTGTTGTGGAGAAAAGTAAAAGGAGGCTTATCTGCAGGTAGAGTTCAATCTGTTGCGGTAAGATTAATTGTAGAGAGAGAGCGAAGTATCTTAGATTTTAATGCAGAAACACATTATAAAGTAGTTGCACAGTTTTCTAATGTTGAAGGTAAAACATTTAAAGCAACAATTCCTAAGAATTTCGATTCTAAAAAAGATGCAGAAATTTTTTTAGATTCTTGTGCAAAAGCTGATTTTTCAATTTCAGATTTAACTAAAAAGCCAGCTAAAAAATCGCCAGCTGCGCCATTTACAACATCAACATTACAGCAGGAAGCATCCAGAAAATTAGGATTTCCGGTAGGTAAAACAATGCAGGTTGCCCAACGTTTGTATGAAGCAGGTTTAATTACTTATATGAGAACAGATAGTTTGAATTTATCTGTAGATGCAAGAAATGCAGCCGAAGAAGAAATTACTAATTATTACGGTGCAGAATATAGTAAACAACGTGTTTTTAAAACGAAAGCTAAAGGTGCTCAAGAAGCACATGAGGCAATTCGACCAACAAACATGAAAATGCATTCAATTGATACAGAATATGACCAGACTAGGTTATATGATTTAATTTGGAAAAGAACTTTAGCATCTCAAATGAGCGATGCTCAGTTAGAAAGAACTAATTTTAAAATTGCTAACTCTGAAAACTCAAAAATCTTCACAGCAAACGGAGAAATGATAAAGTTTGAAGGTTTCTTGAAAGTTTACTTAGAAGGAACAGATAATGAAGAGGAAGAGCAAGCGGGAATGCTACCAAATTTAAAAGTTGGTGAAAACTTAGAGTACACTTTTATAAATGCAACGCAGCGTTTTACGAGTCCGCCATATCGTTTTACAGAAGCATCTTTAGTAAAACAACTAGAAGAATTGGGTATTGGAAGACCTTCTACATATGCACCAACAATTTCTACAGTTCAAAAAAGAGGGTATGTAGAAAAAGGACAAAACGAAGGTTTAGAAAGAGAATATCAGCAATTAATATTATCTCACGGAGTCATAAAGAGCGAGTCTTTATTAGAGAAAACGGGTTCTGATAAAAATAAGTTGATACCTACAGATATCGGAAATATTGTAAATGATTTTTTGGTTGCAAACTTTTCTAATATTTTAGATTTCGGATTTACAGCAAGAGTAGAAAATTCTTTTGACGATATTTCTGAAGGAGCTGCAGATTGGATAGAAATGATAAAAGGTTTTTACACCTCTTTTCATGAGACTGTAGAAGATGTAAAAGAAAATGCAGAAAGAGAAAGTGGAGAACGTATTTTAGGAAAACACCCAGAATCTGGAAAAACAGTTTTGGTGCGGTTAGGTAAATTTGGCCCTATTGCGCAAATCGGTGCACCAGAAGACGAAGAAAAATTATTTGCAAGTCTTAATAAAGAACAAAACTTAGGAACTATAACGATGAAAGAAGCCTTAGATTTATTTTTGCTTCCAAAGACTTTAGGAACTTATGAAGACGAAGAAGTAATTGTTTCAAATGGTCGCTTTGGGCCATATATCCGTTTTGGAACTATGTTTGTTTCATTAGATAAAGGAGAAAACCCAATGGAGGTAGACTTGCCGAGAGCAGAAGCGTTAATTGTTGCAAAGCAAAAAGCAGATGCACCTATCTACCATTATGAAGAACTACCTGTGCAAAAAGGAGTGGGACGTTTTGGGCCTTTTATAAAATGGAACTCTATATTTATTAATGTAAATAAAAAGTACGATTTTGATACGCTCTCTGAAGATGATATTATTGAGCTAATTGAAATTAAGAAACAAAAAGAAATAGATAAAGTTCTGCATAATTGGGAAGATGTTGGTATTCGTGTAGAGAAAGCACGTTGGGGTCGTTTTAACGTTTTAAAAGGTAAAATAAAGATTGAATTACCGAAAACTACAGACATTGAAAAGCTTTCTAAAGAAGAAGCTGTTAAAATGATTGAATCGAAAATGCCAAAGAAAAAAGCAGTTAAAAAGAAAACCTTAGCTAAAAAGAAAACAACTGTTAAAAAAACGGTAAAAAAGAAATAATTAGTTAGTATATTGCGTACTTATTGTTAATGTGTAATGAATCAAGACTTTTTAACCCCCATAAAAGATTCTGTTGTAGCTTATTTAGCATTGCAATCTTCTTCTTGCTTGGGTCAAAATATTCAAATTAATTGTATACAAGAGGGTTTCCCAGATTTAGAAAATGTAAAAATTGCTATTTTTGCAGTAAACGAAGATAGAAATTCGCAAAATAATTTTGGATGTGGAGAAGGTTTACACGCAATTCGCACAAAATTATATGAACTATTTCCTGGAAATTGGGATACAAATATTGCAGATTTAGGTACCGTTGAGAAAGGAAATCAGGTCTCAGACACTTATTTTGCAGTAAAAGAAATAATAGCATCACTAATTAAGAAAAACATCATTCCAATAATAATTGGAGGAGGACAAGACATAACCTACATAAATTATAGAGCGTATGATGCTTTAGAACAATCTGTAAATATTACAACGGTAGATAGTAGATTCGATTTAGGTAATTTAGAAGAAAAATTAACATCACAATCTTATCTTAGTAAAATAATTATGCAAGAGCCTAATAACTTGTTTAATTATTGTAACGTTGGGTATCAAACTTATTTTAACTCGCAAGAAGAAATAAGTTTATTAGATAATTTATTTTTTGACACCTATAGACTTGGAGAGGCGAAAGTATTAGAAAATATAGAGCCAGCATTTAGAAATTCAGATATTGTTTCTATAGATATTGGTGCTGTAAGGCAAAGCGAAGCTCCGGGAAATAACAACTCTTCGCCAAATGGGTTCTATGGTGAAGAAATTTGTGCTATTTCAAGATATGCTGGTCTAAGTGACAAAGTCTCATCTTTTGGTATTTATGAATATAATTCTAAACATGATAATAATGACCAAACAGCTCATTTAATTGCACAAATGATTTGGTATTTTATTGAAGGAGTCAATTTTAGAGTAAAAGATTACCCATTTTCTGGTAAAGAGAATTATCAAAAGTTCACGATACTATTAGAAGAGGATGAGCCCTTGCTTTTTTATAAAAGTAATAAATCTGGAAGATGGTGGATGGAAATAAATATTTTATCAAATAATAAATACAAAAGACATGCGTTAGTACCATGTACATATAAAGATTATACAGACGCAACAAAGCAAGTCATACCAGAAAAATGGTATAAAGCAATGCGGAAAATGGTGTAATTTTAGGATAATAAAATTAATGTGTTAAATTGCAGTGTAAGTATTGCTTTTTAAATAAAATAAGAATATTTTTATACTTATTTTTGAAATATATAAATAGATTATGAAGAAAGCAGCAATATATGCACTTTTAATAACGATATTTTACAGTTGTGGTTCTAATGATAGGGGCGAGTTAGTAGGAGTAAAGGCTAAAAAGAAATGGTTTTCAGAGAAACCTTATGGAATGGCTTTAATTCCAGGTGGTTCTTTTACAATGGGAAAGCAAGATGAAGATATTATTGGTACTATGAGTACGCCAACTAAAACTGTTACTGTTAGGCCTTACTATATGGATATAACAGAGGTAACTAATAATGAATACAAATCGTTTGTGCATTGGGTTAGAGATTCTATTGTTAGAACAAGATTAGGGTATCAAGCTGAATTTGCATCAATGGGTGCAACTCCAGACGTAAATGGAGAGACACCAACTGGTGGTATTCAAAATTACAAGTTTAAAGATACTGTAGAAAATGCAACTCCTTATCAAAAATATATGTATGACAACTACTACAGTTTAGATACTATACAGCCTTTAGATTGGAGTGAAGAATTGATTTGGGATCAGCAAGATTATCCCGATGTTGACTATGTAGAGGTTATGGATTCTCTATATATTAGTAGGGAAGAAGCTGTGGATGGAATTATTTCATTTAACACAAAATTTTTAAAATATAGATATTCTTGGTTTGATAGAGATAACGCTGCAAGGAAAGGTGGGAATAGAAAAGATTTTATTCAAACAGAAGTGTTAAATATCTACCCAGATACTACCGCTTGGGTAAAAGATTTTAATTATTCGTATAACGATCCAATGCATCAAGATTATTTCCATCATCAATCTTATGGAGATTATCCAGTAGTAGGTGTTACCTGGGAACAAGCAAATGCTTTTTGTCATTGGAGAACAAAAAGGAAAAATGATTATTTAAAAGGAAGAAAAAACGTAACTCAAGTGCCAGATTTTAGATTGCCAACAGAGGCAGAATGGGAATATGCTGCAAGAGGAGGTTTAGAATTTGCAACATACCCTTGGGGAACAGGAAGTACAACAAGTGATAGAGGTTGTTTTTTAGCAAACTTTAAACCTGTTAGAGGTAATTATTCAGCAGATGGCGCTTTATATACCGTAGAAGCAGAATCGTATAACGCAAATGATTATGGCTTGTATAACATGGCTGGGAACGTTTCTGAATGGACAAATACTGCTTATAACTTATCGTCGTATAATATGGCTTCCACGATGAATCCAAATGTAGAAGATAGAAAGAATAATAGAAAAATTATCCGAGGTGGTTCTTGGAAAGATGTTGCATACTTTTTAGAAGTAAGTTCTAGAGATTATGAATATTCAGACACTGCCAGAAGTTATATTGGTTTTAGAACGGTTCAAGATTATATAGGTGATATAAATAAATAAATAAATAAATAAATTATGGCACAGACAAGAGCATACAAAAAAACAATGAATTTCGTTTACGGAATGGGAGCGGCAGTAGTAATTATTGGAGCTTTGTTTAAAATCACACATTATTCTATTGGTTTTTTAACGGGTACAGTAATGTTGTCTATTGGTTTAATTACGGAAGCATTGGTTTTTGCAATCTCTGCTTTTGATACACCAGAAGATGAATTAGATTGGTCTAAAGTATATCCAGAATTATCAGAAGAAGGTTTGTTTGCAGAAGAAGGCCAAAAGAAAGTAGGTGCAGACGGCATGTTGTCTCAAAAATTAGATAATCTATTACAAGAGGCAAAAATAGATGTTAGTTTAATGGAAAGCTTAGGAACTAGTATGCAAAATTTTCATAGTGCAGCAGAAGGTTTGTCTGCGGCATCTGGCTCTGTAGCTTCTACGAATAAATATAACGAACAAATGTCAATGGCTGCAATTCAAATGGAATCTTTAAACGGTTTGTATAAAGTGCAAATGGAAAGCTCTAGCAAACAAGCAGAATTAAATAACGAAGTTGTAGAGAATACAGAAAAGTTAAAAGAGCAAATGGAGGCATTGGCAAACAACTTAGCATCTTTAAACGGAGTTTATGGAGGAATGCTTTCTGCAATGTCTAAATAATAATTAGTTAACCTTATATGAACAATTTAAAAACTAATTAGAATGGCTGGAGGAAAAATGTCTGCAAGACAAAAGATGATTAATTTAATGTATCTTGTTTTTATTGCAATGTTAGCAATGAATATGAGTAAAGAAGTTTTATCAGCTTTTGGTTTTACAAATCAAAAATTAGAACAGAATAATAGATCAACAAAAAAGAATCTTAATTCAATTTATGATAATTTAGATCTTAAAGCAATTGAGAAAAAGGAAACATACCTACCTTTAAAATTGATAGCGGATAAAGTGAGGAAGACCTCAGATGAGTTTTATGTATATTTAGATACTTTAAAAGCTCAAATGATTAGAGGTTCTGAGGTTGATTCGATTAATGATTTTCAGGCAATGGATAATGGTGATTGGTTAGATAATCATTTTTTCGTTGGAGAAGGTTATAAGCAAGAAGGAACAGATTTTCTAAATAAAATAAATGGTTTTAGAGACACTTTAATTGCCTTTGCAGGAGGGAAGTATATTTCATCAGAATTACTACAAAATAGATTTAACACCGATAGTGTAAATAAGGGAGGCAAGAAGTACCAGAAGTTTTTAATTGCAAGATATTTTCAGTTTCCAATGGTAGCGTCATTAACAAATTTCACTCAGATTCAAACTGATATAAGAAATTCAGAAAATGACATTATTACCAATTTATTAAGAGGTCAACTAGAGATTTCGGGTGGAATTCTTAATAATTATAAAGGGATTGTAAATTTAGATAAAACTGCTTATTTTGTAGGAGAGAAAGTTACAGGTCAAGTAGTTCTGGGGCGTTATGATAAAAATTTAGTTCCTGACAAGGTTATTCTAAACCAAAAAGACGTTACAAATTTAGTGCAGGATGGCCAAGTTATTTTAAATATGTCAGCTGGAAGTGTTGGAGAGAAAACTATAAAAGGAACTATATTTTTTACTGAAAAAGGAAAGCAAGTACCTGTTATTTTTGAAAGCAAATATTCTGTAATACCAGAACCTAGTAGTGCTGTCGTTTCAGCAGATAAAATGAATGTGGTTTATAGAGATTTAAATAATCCTATATCTGTTTCTTTGCCAGGTGTTAGTGATAATAATATAAGGGTTTCTGCAATTGGTGGCAAACTAACAGGGAATAATGGGAAATACATGATTAAACCGGGTGCAGCAAAAACCGTTACGGTAAATGTTAGTGCGCAATTAAGTAGCGGTAAAAAAGTAAGTTCTAAAGCAATTTTTAGAGTCAAAAATATTCCTCCAGCGAGTGGAGCAGTTAGGGGGCAATTTGGCTCTGTAAATATTCCTAGATCAGGTCTTTCTAATTTATCAATTACAGCTGGATTTGAAGATTTTGTTTTTGATTTAAAACTTACCATAAAAAAGTTTACTATAAAAGTACCTGGAGAATTGAGTATCGTTGTTCAAGGAAATACTTTAACTGCTGAATCCAAAAAATTATTAAATAAAGCTAAAAGAGGAGATAGGGTTTATATTTTTGATATTGAAGCAGTTAAATCTGATGGAAAGAAAATACCAAAAGTAAGAGACGTTAGTATAAAAGTAACAAACTAAGATATAACCATAGTTATGATTAAAAATTTTGTATTCGTATTTTTAGCTATTTTAACCACGGGGTTTGTAAATGCACAATCAAATTTATTAAATTCTAAAACTGTAAAGCAGATTGGTGTAAAGAGTATTGAAAAATTGGCAGCAGATAATGATAAACCAATTCCTTATGGATATGTAGATGATAGAGATATTTTATGGTCTAAAGTGGTTTGGGAATTTATAGATTTAAATCAAAAGATAAATTTACCTTATTATTTTCCTATTGACACCTTGAATGTTTCTGCATCGAGAAGGTCTTTATGGCACACGTTGTATAAAGCAATTAAAAAAAATAAAATCAAAACATATGATGATGATCTTTTTTCTACACCATTGACTAATGAAGATATAGAAAAGAAATTAAGTATGGTAAGATCAACGTTTTCACCAGATGGTGAGGAATTTAAGGACTCTTATAGAATCTACTCACAGGATATAATTGGCCTTATGATTAAAGGAATGTGGTATTTTGATAAACGTCAAGGAGAGTTAAAGTATAGACTACTGGGTTTAGCTCCAATGGGACCAGATGTAAATACTCTAGGAAAAGAAAATATAGAGACAGAAGGATTTATTAAAGAATTATTTTGGGTTTTCTTTCCATCTGTAAGAGATATTTTGCATAATGCCAAGGTTTTTAACCCTAAAAATGCAACGCAACCAATTTCTTTTGATCATTTATTAAATGCTAGAAGATTTAGCGCTACGATTGTTAGAGAAGAGAATATTTACGGTAATAGGTCTATAGAAGATTATGTTCGTGGTAATTCTTTATTTCAATTATTAGAAGCAGACAAAATTAAAGAAGATATTAGAAATAGAGAGATGGATATGTGGAATTACTAAGTCCACGCCTATTACAAAAAATAGAACGTTTGCGAAAGCAAGCGTTTTTTTATTTAGATATATTTTCTATTTACTTTAAAAGAAGTAGCAAACTATTTATTATAGTTTTCAAAAAGATATTAAATTTTAAAAGTAAACTTGTTATTTTAGCATATGAAAGTTGATTATATTATTGTTGGATTAGGTTTGGCAGGATTAGCATTTGCAGAAGAATTGATACAAGCAAAAAAAACATTTTTAGTTTTTGAAGATGCTTCTCAGACTTCTTCTTTAGTAGCAGGAGGTGTATACAATCCAGTGGTTTTAAGAAAATTTACGGCTGTTTGGAAAGCTGCTGAACAATTAGATTTGGCAATTCCATTTTATGAAAGATTAGAGCAGAAACTGAATATTAAATTCGATGAAAAATTTCTAATTAAAAGAGCTTTTAAATCTGTAGAAGAGCAAAACAATTGGTTTGCAGCTTCAGATAATTTAGTATTAAAACGATTTTTAAATCCTGCTATTGAGAATAAAAAAGTAGCTGGTGTTATCGGTGATTTCGGATTTGGAACTGTGAATGAAACAGGTAGAATTGATAC
>JGI20157J14317_10003683_pt1 | contig 12120 bp, 7 predicted proteins | sample COG_07_FD_14317 | JGI IMG/M metagenome (IMG submission 14317)
ATGCCCGTGATCATGGTCATGCGTATGATCATGCCCGTGTTTATCAGAGTGCCCATGATGATGGTCTGCGCTATCAGTGAGACGGCACGCCCCTGTGCAGAAATCATTGCAAAGAGTACAATCTTCAATGTTACTTCCCGGCGCTGTTGCGCCTGCCCCCTCAACATGATGATGGTGGGATTCCTGCGGCAAGCCAACCTCTTCTTCAAAGCCGAGCGCTGCTGTCCGGTATTTACAAAGAGCACAATTCATCAAATTGCTGCCTTCGATAATTTCCATTACCCGCTCAGCAAAGGTTGCCAGCACTTTGGGATGGTCATTCAGATAGCCTGCTTTCACAAACTCGATATCTGGGTTTTCAGCCGCAACCTGATCGGTAAAGCCATAAATCCGGTTTATCAAAATGCCGGAAAATAAAAAATAGGGAAATACCACGACGCGCTTGTAACCAAGCTTTACAACATGTGACAAGCATGGCTCGACCAGCGGGAAGGTCACGCCGGAATAGCCAACTTCGCACCAGCCAAACCCCATCCCTTCCCAGAGCATACGGGCAATTTTGGAAATATTGGAATTTGCGTCAGGGTCAGACGCGCCGCGCCCAATCACAACAAGACAGGTTTCAGATAATGGTACTGGCCCGCTGGCGGCATCGGCTTTTGTGAGCGCCTGCTGCACCCGATCGCCCGCTGCTGCAATCATATCAAGCGAGACAGCAAGCTCACGGCCATATTGAATGCTGATACCTGTTTCTTCTGCATAAGCATTCAGAACAGACGGAATATCATTTTTTGCGTGCCCTGCCGCAAATAACATACCAGGGACTGCCAGAACATGTGTGACGCCCTGTTCGCGTAATTTATCAAGCCCAACGCGGATAACGGGGTTGGCAAATTCAAGATAGCCATATTCAACAGGCCAATCAGGGAAATAGCTTTTCATCTTTACTGCCATCGCAGCAAATTCATCAACAGCTGATTGCGAGCGCGAGCCGTGCCCACAAATCATCACCCCATATTTTATCTGATCTGTCATCTGTTCTGCCTCGTTTATTGACCTAGCTCAGCATGTTTGCTGAACCAGCGAGAACCGTTCACACAACAAATCTGCAAAAACCAGAAAAAAGGCATATTATGCCCTAACGTGGCCGGAGTCCGGAATTGCAGCCCTTGGATGAGGTCGCGCGCACCGGAATCACTTTCACCTTTGTTGATAAGGCTCCGCATTGATACAGTCTCGATACTAGGCTTATAACAAGATAGCAATCGCTAAAATACCGACAAAAATCATACTAATGACACCAGCAGAAAAGTGATATAGCCAGAAGATATGGTTATGAGTGATTTATTACAGCATATCGCCTCCCACCCCGTAAGCCTTGCGCTTGTGATAACAGGCTGCGCCCTATTGCTTGATTTATGGATAGGCGAGCCTGTTTGGCTGTGGCGTACTGTGCCACATCCGGTTGTGTTATTCGGTCGTGCGATTTCATTTCTGGAGAAGCGCCTGAATAATCGCAAACTATCTGGCAAAAACCGCAAGAGAGCCGGCATCATAGCAGCGCTATGTCTGGTGCTTCTTGCAGGATGTGCCGGGATGGCGCTGCAGCAATTAGATGGTATTCTAGGATTATCTGCCCAGCTTGTGGCGGTCACTATCTTATTAGCTGGCCGGTCTTTATACGACCATGTTGCAGCCGTTGCACGCCCACTTTCATCAGGTGATATAAGCAGTGCTCGCTACCACCTCTCTATGATTGTGGGGCGGAAAACAGACGCTCTGGCGCCCGACGCCATATCGCGCGCGGCTATTGAAACAACAGCTGAGAATCTCTCTGATGGCGTGATAGCCCCTGCTTTCTGGTATCTTGTTTTGGGATTGCCCGGGATATTTATCTATAAAATGATCAATACTGCCGATAGCATGATTGGTTATAAAAACAGCCGTTATTACGCCTTTGGCTGGGCGGCGGCACTTAGTGATGATGTGTTAAATCTTGTGCCAGCCCGCCTGACAGCAGCTCTTCTTATGATCTGCGGCAGGTCAGCCAGAATTGACTTACTGCAGGCTGATGCGCCGCGTCACTTATCGCCGAATGCCGGCTGGCCTGAAATGGCTATGGCGTTATGCCTTGGGCTAAGATTAGGCGGCCCCCGCATCTATCAAGGGCGACAGATTGACGGCGTCATGCTCAATCATGAGGGGCGCGATAATGCAAGCGCCAACGATATTACACACGCCCTGCGGCTATTAATAACCGCCCTTATCCTGAGTGCTATTCTCTGTTTTGGGCTTGCCTACCTTACTGGTTATTTTGCTGGTTAAAGACCGGCAATACGGGAAAATTCGGTCATATCCATATGCACGGCCAGATGGTCGGCAAGGTCATTCAACCCCTGCTCGATAACATCATCAAACACATGGCTATCGAGCTGTTTTCCAAATGAGGCAAAATAAGCCTGCCGCCATGCATCATTGGCAAATAAGCCATGCATATAGGTGCCTGCAACCAGACCGTTTGCACTCACAGCCCCATCACCAACAGCGCGCCCCGCATCTTTATCGATACAGACCAAAGGGCGGGCGCAATCTGCGCCTGTTGTCACGCCCATATGAATTTCATAGCCCTGAAGGGGAAGCTTGCCTGCTACATCATGGCCTGTACAGAGACGAACTGTTTTATCGCCTTCCAGAATAGTTGAGATATCCAGTAGGCCAAGCCCCTCTATGGAGCCAGCTGGCCCTTCAATTCCGTGCGGGTCCGAAATCGTCTTCCCCAGCATCTGATAGCCGCCACATAGTCCCATTACATGGCCGCCGCGCCTGACATGGGCGGCAATATCAGCAGCCCAGCCCATCCTATGCAAATAAGCCATATCAGCAATTGTTGCTTTCGAGCCACAAAGGAGGACAAGATCTGTATCAGCCGGCACAGGCTCACCCTGCTCCAACAGGGTTACAGCAATATTAGGGTCTGATACCAAAGGGTCTAAATCGTCAAAATTTGCAATCCGTTTTAACACCGGAACAGCAACCTTCACTGCGCCTGCATGCACTTTTGTATCTGCCTTGCCAGATAGGTCTAAAATATCTTCTGCTGGCAAATAGCGGGCTGCCTCAAACCAGGGGAGAATCCCCAGCGCCTGCCAGCCTGTCGCATCGGCAATCATTTTCATGCCATCATGAAACAGGCTTGTATCGCCTCTGAATTTATTCACAACAAAGCCCTTAATGCGAGCTTGGTCTGCTACATCAAGCACAACACCTGTCCCAACCAGAGAGGCAATCACGCCGCCACGGTCAATATCCCCTATCATGATAACAGGGATATCACGCGCTTCAGCAAATCCCATATTGGCAATATCACCCTGCCGCAGATTAATTTCAGCCGGACTTCCTGCCCCTTCGATAATGACGAGATCGCATCCCGCTGATAGCCGGTCATAAGCGGCTGTTACAGCTGGCAGAAGGTCAGCTTTCCGACTGCCATATTCCCGCGCTTTCATGGTGCCGAACACCGCGCCATTGACAATAATCTGCGCGCCCGTCTCAGTCTGGGGTTTCAGCAGAACAGGGTTCATATCTGTATGGGGGGCTGCAAAACAGGCGCGCGCCTGCAGGGCTTGTGCACGGCCTATTTCGCCGCCATTTTGCGTCACAGCTGCATTATTGGACATATTCTGAGGCTTGAAAGGGCGGACAGTTATTCCCTGACGGGCAAAATGACGGCAGAGACCTGCTACCAGCAATGACTTGCCGACGTTCGAGCCTGCGCCTTGCAACATCACAGACGCTGTCATTAAAATTCAACACCCTGCTGGGCTTTAATCCCTGAACGGAAGGGATGAGACAGCAATGTCATTTCAGTCGCAAGGTCAGCCATCTCAAGCAACTCGTCTGCTGCATTTCTTCCGGTNAGAACGACATGGGTCATNGCTGGCTTTTCTGTCTTTAAAAACTGAATGACCTCGTCAATTTCAATATAGCCGTACCGCAAGGCAATATTGATTTCATCCAGTAAGACCATTTTATTATCCNCATCACGGATGAGCGATTTTGCCATTTCCCATGCCTTCTGGGCTGCAGCAATGTCTCTGTCCTTATCCTGAGTTTCCCAGGTGAAGCCCTCACCCATAGTATGAAATTGGCAAATATCTGAAAAATGTTCCTCTATCAGAACACGTTCACCTGTATGCATGCCGCCCTTGATAAATTGCACGACAGCACAGCGCATCTGATGCGAAATACAGCGGAAAATCATCCCAAAGGCAGAACTGGATTTCCCCTTACCCTTGCCGGTATGGACGATCACAAGACCTTTTTCATCTGTCTTGGTTGCCATAATTTTATCGCGTGCTGCTTTTTTCTTCGCCATTTTTTCATTATGACGGCTGCTATCTGCTGCGGTATCACTCATTTTCTTACCTCTCTTATTAGCGCGCGGCTCATTCTGGAACAGGCCAACTCTTATCGGCCCAGCCTGTCAGGGATATCATTTCGGCGAGGATGCCACAGCCCTCGGTCAATCGCATCTGAAAAGCGGGCAAGAATGTCCTGCCATGCATCAGGATTAGCCTTCTGAAGAAACGCAGAGACTGTCTTATCATCAACCCATGCCTCATAAAGCTGTGAGAAGTGATGCTCTTCAACCTGACCTGTTGTTGCAGCAAACGCAAATAGATAATCAAGCGTTGCTGATATCTCAAAGGCCCCTTTATAACCATGCCGCATCACACCTTCTATCCATTTTGGGTTGCTGGCGCGGCCCCGCACAACCCGCCCCAATTCTTCGGAGAGAGCCCTGATAATCGGGCGTTCAGTATTACTATGGTCATTATGATAAATCGGAACAGCATGCCCCTTTATCGTTTCAATCGATGCGCTCAGACCGCCGATGAACTGGTAATAATCATCGCTATCTAGAATATCATGTTCACGATTATCTTGGTTATGAATTACACCGTCAGTGGCACCAAGCCTCTCAGTCAGCATATCACCTGCTTGGATTCCCTCGCGCCCCTCACCATAGCCATAAGAAGACCACGCCATAAAAGCGTCTGCAAAATCAGAAGTCTTCTCCCACACACCTTCATCAATTAGGGTTTGAAGACCCGCACCATAAGCACCGGGTTTGGCAGAGAAAATACGGATGGAGGCACGGTTTTCAGCCTCTGCCTCGCTCATACCTTTTGCCATCAGCGCGTTCTTCGTTGCTGTTACTGACGCAGCAAGCGGGTTCATATCTTCTGGCTCATCCAAGCCAGCAACAGCGCGCATGGCTCTATCAAGAAGCTGAATCTGAGCCGGAAATGCATCTCTAAAAAATCCTGAACAGCGCAATGTGACATCAACACGTGGACGGTCGAGAACAGAAAGCGGCATGACGTCAAACCCTGTGACGCGCCGACTATGCGAATCCCAGACTGGCTGCACCCCCAGCAACGCTAGCGCCTGTGCTATGTCATCACCGCCCGTCCGCATATTGGCCGTACCCCACGCAGATAATGCGAGCGAGCGCGGCCAGCAGCCCTCATCCATAACAAACCGTTCCAGCAACGCAGTGGCCGATGCCCAGCCAATACGCCATGCAGTTGGTGTTGGCAGGGCGCGACTATCCAGTGAATAAAAATTACGCCCTGTTGGCAGAATTTCTGGGCGTCCGCGTGTCGGCGCGCCAGACGGTCCAGCGGGAATATACTTGCCGTCCAGCGCTCTTAATAAAGAGCGTTTTTCCATCTCAGCAGAGAGCGTAATCCCGCGCCGAACAGCAGCCCCAGTGCCTGCCAGCAACGCTGTTAGCTGCGGGCCAATCTGAGGCGCGTTTTCCGGCGCACTGACAAGCTGGAGCGCAAGGGCATCCAGCCGCTCAACCGTATCACCATTCGTGCGCCAGACATTATCACTAATATCACGCAGAATATTAGGGCGCGCCCCCTCCCATGGTTCTGCTTTTTCAGCGGCAAGTGGGTCAAAGCCGTGCAGAAGACCAAGCTCATCTGCTAGCACCCGCACCAAAGAGGCGTCTGCTGCGTCACTCAGCCCGCGCGGACTGCGCATGATAGCAGCAATAAGTGCATCAGTCTGGCCAGCATCTGGCAGCTTGCCATAAATATGCAAGCCGTCACGGATTTGAAGTTCTTTTAAATCACACAGATAATTATCCAGCTTCATCAATTTTTCTGCCGGGCTGTCAGTGCTCTCAAACGCGCAATCTTTTGTCAGACCCATCTGATCTGACTGTGCCAAAATATCATCCATCAGAGCCTTGGCGCGCGTTGCATCCATGCCAGCTGCTTCATAATACTCATCCATCAGACTTTCCAGTGCCGCCAGACTTTCAAGCGCGCCAGCTTGCATAAGGGGCGGCGTCAGATGGTCAAGAATAACAGCTGATGTCCGGCGTTTAGCCTGCGCGCCCTCACCAGGATCATTTACAATAAAGGGGTAGAGGTGCGGGATAGGGCCCAGAATAGCTTCGGGCAGACAAGCCTGCGATAAGGCAAGCGCCTTGCCCGGCAGCCATTCAAGATTGCCATGCTTTCCGACATGCATCACAGCATCGATATTAACCTGCTCTCGCAAGTAAAAATAAAAAGCGAGATAATGATGCGGCGGCACAAGGTCAGGAGAATGATAGCTTGCTTTGGGATCTATCTGATAGCCACGTGCTGGCTGGACGCCAACAAAAGCGTTGCCATAAGACAATAGTGGCAGATAAAAGCGGCTGCCATCTGACATGGGGTCCTTTTCTGGCGCGCCCCAGCGGGCTAAAATTGCCTCCCTTACCTCTTCTGGCAGGGCTGTAAAACGCTGCTGATAATCTGATAGGCTAAGGTGGTGGGTTGCAATACGGCCCTGCCAGCCTGCATTTGTTGGCCCGGCTTTTAGCGCCTCGATTAACTGCGCCGAGCTGTCCGGCAGGCCCTCTATATGATAGCCGTCTGCGCGAAGGCATTGCAGGATATGAAGTGCACTTTCTGGTGTATCAAGCCCAACACCATTGGCAATACGCCCATCTTTATTGGGATAATTTGCCAGAATGAGCGCAACAGATGTCTTAGCTGATGGCGTTCTTCGCAAGCGCGCCCAGTTTGCCGATAGGCTCGCAATATAATCTGCCCTATCACCACATACATCATAGCCGGTAAGCATTGCGCCTGTCAGAGCATCACGTTCCGGCGTTTTTTTGAACGCCAGTGCCCGCGTTAACACCCGCCCATCAAGTTCCGGCAGGGCAACATGCATCGCAAGATCGCGCGCACTAAGGCCCGCCATAGACGCCTGCCAGTCATCGCTCCGCATGGATGACAGCACAACCTGAAAGACCGGCGCATCACAGGCCCCAAAAGGCCCCGGAGACCGGTCATTACTCTCCTGCGCTATCGTAGCTGTATCAGGGTCTGAAACAGCAAAGCTTGTAGTATTTAAAATGATATCAGTGCCAGCACGGCTGAGAATATCAGCGCAGATTTCTGCTGATTCTGGCTGTTTCAATGAGGCAACAAACAAACAGATAACCGTCATATTCTGGGCGGCAAGCGATGCTGCTAGACTATCTATCGGAGCAGTGTCACCGGACTGATAGAGCGCGCGGTAAAACACAATAGCGGCAACGGGGCGGGTTGTATCACCCGCCTTAGCTAACACCTCATCAAGGCTTGGCACTGCAGCGCTATCGGAATGCGGAAGGTATAGGCCTGCCTGCATAACAGGGTGATGTGGTAGCCGGGCGCTCATTGCGTCCTGCTCGTCATTGCTGAGAAGGTCAGCCAGAAACCCGATTAGCCTATCAGCATTCAGCGCGCCGCCTGCCTCAAAATAACCGGCAACAGCCTTGCAGACGTCAGGGCTAACTGATGACAGTTGGTCGAGCTCTGGGTCTGGTTTGCCGTCTCCTGAAACCAGAATGAGTTTCATGCCAGCTATGCTGGCAAGCTGGTGAAACCGTTCAACACCATAGCGCCAGTAACTGCTGCCACCAAGCAACCGAATGACAATAATTTTCGCCGTAGAGCATGTTTTTTCAGCAAACAGGTCTACTGAATAGGGATGTGATAGCGACAGGTAATTTGCCAATCGTATCGTTGGCCTATTAGACGGGCTGGCAGATGGCAAAACCCCATCTATGGGGACTGCATCCGCATATCGGCGGGCAGCATAAGCAAGCAGGGCAATATCTGTATCAGCAGAGCTCAGGCAAATAATATCACCTGCAGGAATATCAAGATCAACAGCCTCTGCGCTATCATAAAGCGCGCCAGATTGCTCAATATTCAGAAGATGCATAAGCTTATGCCGACTGCCAGCTACCGCCAAGTGCGCTGGCAATGCCCTCAAAATCCATGCCGGAGGGGCCAATGACAACCAGCGCGCTCGTACCATCATTGCGGTCTTTTGGCCCTGCCTTGCCGAAATAGCTATCAACACGGCGACCGACCGCCTGAACGATAAGCGGCAGCATTTTACCTGTAACAGCAAGTCTACCTTTGGCACGCAATACGCCAAATTCTTCGGCAACATCTGACAGCTTGCCAACAAAGGCAGGCCCGTCTTCGAGTGCTGGCAAAATCAGGATCCGGCTCTCAAACGCATCATGACCATGCTCGTGATGATGATGATGGTCATGGTCATGGTCATGGTCATCGTGATGATGATGAGAATGAGCGGAGCGGGCAAAGGCTTCATCTTCTAGCCCAAGCCCGAGGAGCGCCGGGAGTGAGGCTGTATGGGCTGAAACAGGCACAATAGGTGTCTTGTGAGATAATGACTGACTGATTGTCTGACTGACCGACGCAATAGCCTCCGCATCAAGCAAATCTGATTTGGAAAGAAGGATCAGATTGGCAGCTTCCAGCTGGTCAGAAAATAGCTCTTCGATTGGGCTTTCATGATCCAGTTCTTCATCTGCTTGTCTCTGTGCATCAAGCGCGGCCATATCCTGAACAAATCCACCAGCCTGAATTGCTGGCCCATCAACTAGGGTAATCACCCCATCAAGGCGAACAGAGGCACGGATGTCCGGCCAATTAAAAGCCTGAACCAGAGGCTGTGGTAGCGCAAGGCCAGATGTTTCAATCACGATATGATCAGGCGGCGGATCTTGGGCCAGAAGCTGTTGCATTGTTGGCAGGAAATCATCAGCCACGGTGCAACAGATACATCCATTTGCCAGCTCAATAATATCTTCATCACGGCATGAGGGAACACCGCACCCATCATCTTCAGCGCCAAGGTCAGAAATCATGCTGGCATCAATGCCAACATCCCCGAATTCATTGATAATCAGAGCCAGACGTTTGCCAGTAGTCTCACTGAGCAAGCGTTTGATCAATGTTGTTTTACCAGCGCCGAGAAAGCCTGTGATAACCGTTGCAGAAATTGGTTGTGCAAGAGACATGGATAACCCTGAACCTGCCCTGCTACACGAGCCGTATAGCCGGGCTATTTTAGTGATGAAGTGATGAGAAAAAAAGTCAGATGGCCCTAAAGGACCATACCTTCAATATGCTCAAGCAAAAAGACCAGCCCTACGCCTGCGACCAGAGCACCAGACAGGCGCGGCTTCAGAGCCAGCGCATCTGTTGCCTTCCAGAGTGTACGGGCAACAAACCCCATACCACAGACAAGACCAAGCTGAACAAATCCCAAACCAGCAAGATAACCCAGAATTGGAGTTGTCTCAGAGCCAATCACTGCCGCGCCAAACGCAAACCCGTGAAATAGGCCAGCCGATACCGCAATAGCGCCAATGACCGGATAGGAGACGCGAACACCCCGCATCACCAGAATTCCCGTCAGCACAATAGAGGAAGAAATGACAAGCTCAGCCAGTGGTAATGTGCCGCCTGTAAGCAACAGTAATGTGCCGCATGTCATAGCAGCAACAAATAACAACGCTGCGCCAAACTGATGCTTTACAAAAGCTGTCATTAGGCCAAAAGCAAGAATAAAGGCAAGATGGTCAAACCCGATAATGGGGTGGGCAATACCAGACAGAAATCCATGCCAGATTGTTTGAGGTGCCATCCCGCCAATAGGGTGATGGGCGAGCGCTGGGGCTGCATAAAGGCTTGCCAGTGAAATGCTCATGAATCCTGTTGAGATAAGCTTTGTGGGAAATGTCATCTGCTTCCTTGCCTTTCGGTATCGTTGCGCCGTAACTCAGCGTGAAGGGGTGAAGCAAACAAGAAAAGACAGACCATTTTAGGCCTGTTATTTCTTTTCACAGCGATCCCCGGCTGTAAAAATCATCGAAACACGCTCTGGCAGGTCTCCTGGCTCGCAATGTTTTGCCTCCGCCCCGCCTTCCCAGCTTGCAATACGCATCGCCAGTGGCACTTCTGGTGCAGAAACACATTACTTACAGTCGCGGGGACGGCTCAGGTTTTGGATGTCTTGTTTCATCCTCACCTCATTCCCTCATTAAGGCATGACGCTTGAGCGCCACAGCCACCAATGCAATGTCTTAACATTAACAAGTCATCAAATTCGCCCCAAATGTCAACAGCAATCCGTCAGTCTTTTGTCTGTCTGCGCCATTTGATAAGACAGGCAGTCACTTTGCGAAAAACAGTCTCATCTGCTGTTAGGCCAAAACGCAGCCATTCCGGCTCATACTCAAAAGCACGCACCCAGATTGCCTGCCCTGCCAGAACAGCATGAAGCGCCCGTGCATCCGGATCGGAAACCGTGATGAATAGCCCTGTCCGGCCAATGATTTTTATCTGGCTAGCAGCCAATATCTGTTGCATACGGTCCAGCAAAACAGCCAGCTCACGCCGGTGCATATGCGCCCATTTTTCATCATTAAGAGCATATGTCGCCGCCGTGATGCTTGGCGTTGCAAGCGGCCAGGGACCTATCTGGTGGCGCAGAGACGTGATAATATCCTTGTGGCCAGCAGCAAACCCAACCCGCAAGCCCGCAAGCCCAAAAAACTTACCAAGCGAGCGCAGGATAACCAGCCCCTTCACATCAGCAGATGCCATAAGAGAGAGTGCCGGGTTACAGTCAATAAACGCTTCATCTAGCAGCAGAAAGCCGCCCTTTTGAGATAGCTCATCTGCCAGTTGCAGTAATATCTCCCTCTCATAAACCCTGCCATCAGGGTTGTTGGGGTTTACAATTACAGCGCATCTGGCATCGCAAGGCATGTCAGCAGATGTAACGACCTTATGCCCCGCCTGTTGCCAGACACGGCCATGCTCAGAATAAGTTGGCGCAGGAATCCAAACTGTGCAGGCGCTCTCCATCAGACGGGCTGCGGCCTGCAATAAGGACTGGCTTCCAGACCCAAGGCATAGTTCGGCTGTCTGAACGACATTATAGGCCCGGCGCGCTGCTGCAATCAAATTATCTTCTTCTGTCTTGCGGGGCAGGGCTTGCCAGTCGGCACTCTTAAACTGATCAGAGGCAAGCGGATAGGAAAGCGGACTTATCCCTGTTGACAGGTCTGTCATATCTTCAAGATGATGACCATAATAGCGCGCGGCTTCATCTAGATTACCGCCATGCAAAAATAATGAGGACGGGACTGACGTCACGCTGTTGATGCTCCTGTCATGCCTGTTTATGCTCTCTGAGGCAGGTTGTGATTTTGACGGGGCACCAAGACGCCCATACAGGATAAAACTAAATGACAGGTTCATCTAACACCATCTTTATTTTCGGGCTTGGCTATGTCGGGCTTCATCTGGCAGAACAGCTTAGTCGGCAGGGCTGGCAGATTATTGGCACCACACGAACCCCAGAAAATTTATCTGATTATGAACAGCGCGGCTGGACTATCCTGCCTTTCAGTGATGATGAAGATGTGCCGGACCTTGCCCACCATCTAGCCGGTGCATCAGCGCTAGTTTCAACGATTACAGCTATTTCAGGACGGGACCCGGTGCTGGCCCGCCACAAGCAGGCCATTGAGGGGTTTGCCGGCTGGACAGGCTATGTATCAGCAACATCCATCTATCCTGATCAGGCTGAGGGCTGGGTTGATGAGACAACAATACCCGAACCTGCAACCGCGCGCGGTATCGCACGCTGGAAGGCAGAACAGGAATGGGATGAGGTAACGGGTGCTGAAATTTTCCGGGTTGCCGGTATTTATGGCCCGAACCGCAGCCC
>JGI20157J14317_10003684_pt1 | contig 12117 bp, 14 predicted proteins | sample COG_07_FD_14317 | JGI IMG/M metagenome (IMG submission 14317)
TTTATTAAGTCAAATATTTCTTCTGAAAATTTTGATTTTTCTTCATCTGTAAGATACTCCCAAGAGTTTTTCTCAAAACCTTCCTCTTCGAATAATTTACCTTCAGCTAAATATTTTTTTAAATCAAATTTCATTTTTGTATTTATTATATATGTCGATAAATATGTCGAGGGGTGTTCTATGTCCGTGTTCCCCATCTTCAATTACAAATCGTCTATCATCTCTTAATATTGATTTTGTAATTTCAGGATCAATAATATCATCATTTTTACCTAGTAATACAACTTGACGTTCTATAAATTTAGTATCAAAACCTAAGATAAAAGTATCTAAATCAGGTTCAAAACTACGACTATGGAGTGCGGGATTAAGTAAAATAGCTGGTAAGTTAAATGCTTTAGCAAATTCATGAGCAACATACCCACCCATACTACTTCCGATAATTAGATCTGGTTTAAATTTCATTATAATATTATGAATTTTACCATGTAAATTTTCCTCACGATAATCTATAACAGGAGCATATACAGCACATTCACCTGCTAAAAACTCAACTTTTGGACCACCTTGATTACTTTCTAATCCGTGTAAGTATAAAACCTTTTTCATTATCCTCTCTCCATTTCTAATTGACGTTTATCATGATCATGTTCACTGTAAACGTTAAAATTTAAATAATCACCCATTTCGCTATAATCAACATAACCGAAATTGGTTTTTTCAGTTGGGTCATAAGCAATAATGAATTCATACTCCTCTTTAGTAACATACTCTTTAGTATTTACTAACATTTCGAAATAATTGTACTCTTGGAGAGCATCGTATTGTTCTTGATTTGTCATAACTTTTATTTTGTGTTCGTAACTCATTTACCTCGTAAATATACGAACGTTCTTTGGGGAAACCAACAAAAATCGCAGAAGTCTTTAATTATAAGTTTTAATATCTTCTTGGGATAGTTGTTTATTTTTTCTTTTTAATTGTTGTTGGGCGACTAATCTCCAATATTCTGCTCTAGAATCTGCATATTTTTCTGCTTCTTCTTTAGATATTAAACCATCATTATTTGTATCTATATTTTCTTCCTCAGGTTTAGAGATTTCATCTATTAATATTTCTTCTAATGCTTCATCCCAATTTTCAATTTCATCCAAACCATCATTTAAAGTTCCATCTAAATCAGAAAAATCATCTTCTTTAGTTTTAAGCTGTTCAAAAGCGAAGTTTGCAGCAATTACAAGAGCAATTGCTAAAGGGTCAAAAACAAATATAATTACTAAAAGTAAATAATTTATAATTTTATCCATTGGTACTCCAGTTAAACCTGAAAGATATTTAAGAGGTCCTAATTCTCCAGCTATATCATTACCTGTTTTTACTTCTACTATCTCGGTTTCATAATCAAATAATCTTTGGTTTAAAGTATCTACCTTAGTATTAATTTGGGTTTGGCGATTAATAGCTTGATCTAATTGTTTTTCTAAGGCTCTACGAGTTGAACTAGAAGTTGTAGTAATAATTTTACCCGTTTCCCGGTCTCTATACTGGATTTTATTGTTAGATAAACCTGACCTTAATTCACTCACGGCAGTGTTAATACTTGTTTTTTCCTCATTGTATACCGCGAGTTGTTCCTTAACGTTATCTCGTTTAGTCTCTATTAATGCTATTTGAGAATCTATACTCCCAGCTTTTGCTGCTGTCTCTTGATATGCCGCAGATAAAAAACCATAAATACCCATTGAGGTAATTAATATCAATACAAAACAAGCTATTGATAAATAAGATTTTAATAAAAAAGGTAATGATTTACGATATTGATATAATAGTGAGGCAATAACTAATTTTGCTACTTCTAATGAAGCGGCCATAACTATAACAGCAAATGCAGCTCCAGCAAATAGCTTGCTAAGGCCACTAACTGAATAGAAAGCGGCCGAAGCAGAGACTGACAGGGCAGAGGTTGCTATTAAAAAAGGAAATATCCTTTCTTTTATTTTTTTAATCATACTAATTGTTTTTCTTCAACTTCTTTAATCATTTCAAAGTGAATTTTAGCAATTCTATTTCTACCATCTTCACTTAATAAATAAGAATAACAATTGTCTTTATTAGTCATAAAGAAATTTTCACTTAAAATAGCAGGCATTACTGTTTTTCTTAATACCCAAAAATTTGATTCCTTATCAGCATCTCCATCTCGAGTATCTTTCCTCATTTTTTCATTTGGGAATTCAATTTCTGCCTTTTTAGCTAAAATAGAGGCTACTATATCTGATTTTGTTTCACCTTCAGAGGTATAAACAGACCATCCATTTGCTGATTCTTGGTTAAAACCATTTGCGTGTATTGAAACATATATACATTTCCCTCCTTTATCCGCTCTTTCACGATATATATCGTTTGCTTTATCTGTACGTTTACGTAATGGGATATCTTCTTGTGTATCTACTAAATTAATACATTCGATACCTTCCTCAGCACACATTTTAACCAAACGATTTACAATTGCTCTATTAAATTCACCTTCAAATAATTGGGAACCATCTTCCCAAACAGGTGATCTTTTACCTGCAGTTTGATATTCTCCATCAATTATACCTCCATGACCATTATCTAATATCCATAAATAATTAGATTTAGGAGTAGGGCAATGAGGTGTTACTGAAGGATCATATTCAGTATTACATTTAGGACATTTTATTAATGTTTGCATTAGTCTTTTGATTTTGGTACAAATTTTTCAACAACAGTTCCAAATACTGTTGCTATCGTTAAGTATTCAATTGCAGAAATAGTTGCTATTTTATTTTCTTCTTTACAAATAAATAGATATATTACTAAGGATACAAAACCGATAGTACCTAATACACGTTTGTGTGAGGTACCACCTGATCCTGCAAACATATTTATGAAGAAATTTTTCATGATTTTTTAATTAACTTTTTTAATAAATCCCAGTTACGAGTAGCAAATACACCAAATGCAAATCCAGCATATATTTTGTAACCAAAGGCCCAAAGACCTAAACCTACTAATAAACCTAAAATACCTTCAACTCCGTTAGCTACTACCCAATCTTTAACGATTGTAATAATTTTTTTAATAAAATCTAATACTTTTTTCATAATAATTTTGTTTAATTGTATATTAATACATATGAAAAAAAAGGAGAGACTAATGTCTCCCCTATAATTTTATATATAAATATATATTATCCATCGCAAGCTAAACAATCATCGGTTGTTCTTGATCCTAAATCTCCTTTAATTACTGAATCTGTTCTTAAATAATAAAGTGTTTTAATACCCAACTTCCAGGCTTCCATATGTACTTGATTGATCCAACGAGGTGAATCTGTTGGGTCAAAAGCAACATTCAGTGATTGTGTTTGATCAATGTATTTTTGACGTACAGCTGCTTGCTGAATTAATGCTAGTTGGTTTATTTCCGGGAAAGTTAAAAATATTTCTTTTTCATCTTCAGTTAAAATATCATGAGGTAGATTAGCAACAGAACCATTATCAGCTAAAATCTGATCCCATATTTTACTTTGGTTTTTACCTTTATCATTTAATAATTTTTCTAATTCAGGATTTTTTACAATAAATGTTCCTTTAGCACCATTAAACACGTAAACGTTTGCTGGTTGGGGTTCAATACCTGCTGAACAGCTATTAATGCGAGAATTAGATACAGTAGGTGCAATTGCCATTACATGAGTATTTCTCATACCTGTTCCCCTACACCATAATGGTTCTCCATATTCTAAAGCCATTTGTCTAGAGGCAGCTTCAGCTTTTTGTCTAATATCACTAAAAATAGTATGAGTCCAAGCTGTAGAAGCTAATGAATTAAATGGTAATCCTTTTTGTTGAAGGAATGTATGCCACCCCATTACGCCTAAACCTAATGCTCTACCTTTTTTAGCATGTCTATGAGAACGAACCATAGAATCCTTACCATTAGTTTTAACAATAAATTCTTCCATTACACCATCTAGGAAATAGGTAGCCACTTCAACAACATCTGTATTTTTCCATTCATCATATTTAGCTAAGTTTAAGGAAGATAAACAACAAATAAATGAATGTTCCTCATCTGTATGTAGAGTGATTTCAGAACAAATATTCGTCATACTAACATTTAAGTTATTCATTCTGTATGCTAAAGGATTATCTTTATTTACATTATCACTAAACATTATATATGGTTCACCCGTTTCTACACGTGATTTAAGTATTTCAAGCCACAACGACATAGCCTCGCTGTCTCGATCCTGTAGGCGCTTCATAAACGCATCATCTACCATTACTGCTTGGTGGAGATTTAAACATTGTCTGTTAGGATCACCTTTAGGTCTACGGATTTGTAGAAATTCTTTGATATCTTTATGGTTGATATCTAAATTTACTGATGCTGCTCCTCTGCGAACTGAACCTTGATTTGTTGCAACAATAGTTGAATCATAAATTTTAGCCCAAGGGACTATACCTTCTGATTTTCCATTTCCAGTTATACTTTCTCCTCTTCCTCTAATTCTGCTAAGGGAAATTCCCACGCCTCCCCCATAACTAGTAAGGCGCATAAGCTCTGCGTTAGTGAGTCCAATACCGCGGATCGAATCCGGAGTATCAATACCAAAACAACTAATAGGCAAACCCCGATCAGTACCGGTATTGCTGAGAACAGGGCTAGCGAGACCAATCCATCCATTCCAAATATATTTAAAAAATTTATTTGCTAAGTCTGGTCTGTTTAATCTATCAGCTACAGCATTAGCGACGCGTCTATACGCTTTGCGGGGAGTTTCCCCAGGCATTAAATATCCTTTACTAATTGTAGATAAAGCTACTTCATCCATATAATCAGGATAATCTTTACCTCTTTCCCATAAGGAGTAATCTGCTACTAAACTATTATTATCCATAATTAAAATATACTTTCATCCCAATCCATATTACCTTTACTATAATTTGTTACTCTATTAGCAAAGAAATCTGTGTGTTGTTTTCCTGCTGATAGGTGATCAAACCACTTCATACGTTCAACTGCTGTAGGGTCAATATCGGAAATAATTCCTTTATATCCAAGGTCACTTAATTTAGTATTAACTCTATTTTTAATGAAGTTTTCTAAATCATATTGTGAGCAACCTTCTAAATCTCCTAATTCATAACATTTACGAATAAAATTTAATTCAAGTTGTAAAGATAATAAAGCTGCTTCATTTATTGCTGCTTCAAGCTCTGAAGTTTTGAGTTCAGGATTCTCTTTGATAAGTGTTCTAAATAACCAGCATCCTGCTTCGGAATGTAACGATTCATCTCTAATAGACCATTCAACAATTTGACCCACTCCCTTAAGCTTGTTTCGCATCTTAAAAGATAAGAGGACGGCGAAGGAAGAGAATAAATTAACTCCCTCGGTAAATGCTGAGAATATAGCGAGTGATTTAGCAATTTCATGCCAATCTTTTTCACCATTAAAACTATCCCTAATAGAAGTAAGGTTTTCAATTTTAGCCATCGTAGCCTCATCTTCCATAAATTCATCGAAATTTTCAAGTCCAAGTGTTTCATTTAATAGTGAATATGCTTCAGCGTGAATTGTTTCAAATGCGCCGAATGTTGTAGCCATCATAATAACTTCTGGTTTTCTAAACCATTTCGTTACTAACCCTGACCAATAATCGTTTACAACTGTTTCTGTTTGGGCAAATCCTTTTAGGATTGAACCTATAATGTTTTTTTCTGTTTCATTTAAATTTGAATTCCAATCATTTAAATCAGACATCATTGGAACTTCTGTATGTAACCAATGTGCTTGTTGTTGTTTTAACCAATAATCAGCTGCTTCTTGGTATTCAAATGGCTTATATACAATTCTTTCTTCTATTAATTTACTTTTGCTCATATTTTATTTAATTCAAAATATTTTTGTGATAATTCTTTTCTTGTCATAAAATCTACTTCCTTAATAACCTGACGTTGTTGAGGGGCATCTGTATCCTCTTCGTCATTTTCTATATAGTCAGAAACTTCAAAATGTCCAGTAGACGTATCTGCTTTTACATTGAAGGTAATGCCATCCATTCCGTATCGGTTCTTCATTATGTGGAACCTACCTGTGCCTTCGACTTTATCCTTCCGTTTTCTAGAAAGAGAGATACAAAAATCCGTGATCATAATTTTATCATATGACCCTGCAGCCTTATCTCCTTCAATAACATCGTCTTTTGCACCAGCACGATTTACTTGAGAAACGGACCAAACTGGTACATTTAAAGATCGTGCAAGTCCTTTAGTGCTAATATAAATATCATCAATTTCTCCCTTACGATCAGAAGTCTTTTTTCTTGTTCCTAAAAGATCAACATAATCAATGATTATAAGATCTGGTTTAAATCCTTGATCTGTGACTTTTTGAATATGAGATTCTAAAGTGTGGATTGTTGCTTTACCTGGGGAGAATTCCTTAATAATTAGTTGACCTACTAAATCACCTACTGCTTCTTCTACTTTAGTTCTGTGTTTATTAATTACATCTACTGGGGTGTTAGTAAAGTAAGCATCATATCTTTTCCCAACATATGCTTCTCCTAATTCAAGAGTATAATGTAAAACATTGTATCCCATTTTTACAGCATAACCACCTAAAGCAATTAAACTCCAAGATTTTCCACCTCCAGGATTACCAAAAATTAATCCAAAATCACCTCCACCAAGACCACCTTGCATTAAGTCATTTATACGTTCCCAAGGTGAAGCTATAGGAACACGATCTTCTTCTCTATAACGGGATTCAATATCTTTATTATATTCATGACCAACATTTTTGTCTTGTCCCGCTTTTAAAGCGTTGTCTACAATGGAACGAATTGAATCATAATCTCCGGCGTTAAGGAAATCTACGCTTGTTAATAACGCTTTTTTAAGTTGTTGGTTTTTACAAAACCCTGAAAATTCTTCAATTACATATTTAAATCTTCATCTGAGGCTTCATATGCTGCTCGAAGTTGTTCTTTAATTGATACTTGAAGTACTTCATTGTCTATTTTCTTAAGCTCTACTTTAAGAATATCCATTGAAGGTGTTGTATGATATTTTTCATAATTTTTTAGAATTTCTTTAATAATCCATTTTTGTGCTTGATTATCAAAATATTCTTCACTTAATATATCATGAATATTTACAAGGAAATCCTTGTGGGTTAACAATGATGACAAAACTTTCGTTTGAAAGTTAGGTCCATATTGTGAGAGATTAATTAATGTCATAACTTATTTTTCTGTAAAACTATTTAGTATTTTAAATATATCTTTGATCCAAAAATCTATATTTCGAATCATTTTTCCAATTCCATCTTCGTTATAAAGTCGTAAAAAAGCTTCAGGATTCAAAGTTGGAGGTAAAGAAGATGCAGACTCTTTTAAATATTTTTTATCACTATCATCTATTAGAGGCTTATCTAAATCCATTAGTTTAAAATTAGTTTCTAAACGTTTAATATCTTGAACCACCCTAGCATATACAACGTGTTCCTCTAATTTATCAACAGCAATATTATATATATCATCTAATGTTAATACTTTTTCTTTTAATTCAGGAAACTTTTTAAATATGCCTTTTTCACCTAATCCTTTTATACCTGGGATTTTATCTGAATTATCCCCCATTAATACTTTATATAAGATAAAATTCTCAGCTAAACAACCAAATTTCTCCTCAATTAATTGTTTGGTATAATATGTTTTTTCCATAGGGCGCCAAACAGTAACATTTTCGTTTACTAATTGAAGAAAATCCTTATCACTAGATACAATAATTACCTTTGAATCATATGTTTCAGGTAAATGTTTACTATAAAAAGCAATAATATCATCTGCTTCTGCTTTATCTATAGTAACTGTTTTTATTGGTAAGCATTTTAAATAGTGAATTAATCTTACAATTTGATCAACTTTAGAATTATGTTCATCATCTAAATCATCAAATATTTCCCAATTAGTAATACGTGAAGTATGTCTACCGGATTTATATTCGGGAAGGAGGTTTTTTCTATTGTTAGAAGAGCCAACTCCATCAAATACTACATAAACTGATGTTGGTTGGATTTGGTTAATTAATGACCCAATAGATCTTATAAAACCACCTAAACCACCAATATGAACACCATCTTGATTAATGATATTCATCATAGCAAAATTTCTAAAAAATAAATTTAACCCATCGATTAATATTACTCGATCATGTTCTTTTGAGGAATCAATATCGTTACCCTCACTTATTTCATTGAGGAGTTTAAGGTAGTCTTTTTGTTTCATAACTTTTTATTTGACTTAAATATACAAAAAGGGGTTGGTAAAACCAACCCCTAATATGTATTTATTCAGGCTCTTGAGCAAAAATACTTGTTGGAGCTTCTGATGATTCTTCTTCAAAAATATCAAAATCACTACCTCCTAATATTCTACTCCATTCCTCAACTTGATCAGATTTATATCCTTTAAGGGCTTTTTCATTATCCTCAATAAAACCATGAGGTGTCATAATAATTCTACCACGAGTTGTAATACCATTAATATGGTTTTTATCAATCTGAAGATTGGTGCGTTTAGCAAATTCTACTTGTTTGCCGTCTTTAACTGCTTTGATTTTATTAGTACCAGCATTTGCTATATTACCAAATGTAACTACGAATGTAGCATCATACCACATAGCAAAACCACCTTTATTCATCATTTTTGGCTTACCCATAGGCATTTCTGCTTTAGCAGCCCATACTTTATTAACACAAACTAATGTATTAGTATATGGTGATGACTCTTTACGAGACATAACTACTTTCTGATTAACATTATTTGAAAATTGGGTAGACATAGCACCCGCATTCCATTCATTGTTATTTTTATTTGATTTAATAGACATTTCACAAGGGATAGAACCAATCGAATCCCAGAAAAAACACAAATCATAAGGTAAATTACCTTTTTTCTGTTCATCCATTAAATCTAAAATAAACCCAGCTACATCTTCAATTGTATTAAGGTTTTCTCTATCTACATAAATAAAATTACCTTCATAATTAACAATTTCACCTGTTTCTTCATCTACTACCTCTTCAAATTCTAAACCCATCTGTTTAGCGTGTTCCCAATTCCATTTCATTTCAGTAACAATAAAAACAGGTAATATACCTGCTTTTTGAGCATTAACTGCTGCTTCAATTAAAGCAGTAGTTTTACCTGTATCACTGTGACCTCGAAGAAGAACAATATGCCCAGTTGGAATACCGGGCACACTTGTTACTTCTTGAAAGGCAGGGGAAAGTGGGATCCACTGTTGGGGTTTAAACTTAACACTATTGTTAAGCATTTTCTTTTCCTTAAACTTATTAAGATCAAATCCTTTTTTAAGTTCTTTGGAGACCGCTTCCGTTAGCGAATCGCTTTTCTTTCTTTTTGCCATAATGTATTAATTAATTAAAATGGTAAACCATCATCACTATCATCAAATAATGAATCAAATTTTTCAGCTTTACTTACTTTTGCAGCTGGAGTTTTGATAGTATAATTCTTTTGAGGAGTAGGTGCTTCTACTTCTTTTTCATCATCAATAATATCACCTTCATTTTCATCATCTTCTGGGGATAGCCAATTTTGGAGATGTTCTTTCATGTCATCAAATGAATGACGTTTGAAAATTTCAAGTGGGTTTGGTTGATTTTCTAACCACTCATTTACTACATCAGCACTAGTATCAAGAGGGGTTTCTTTAACTTTAGGCATGATTGATGACTTGTTATAAGAAGTACCTGTTACTTCAGGACCTACAGTAGTGATTGTAATATCACGACCTGAGGAGACATCTGTAAAATCACCTACATCCTCATTGTCTGCTAGATTTAGGAAATCCATATACATTTCCTTACCAAATTGCCATAATTTAACACCCTCGTCTTCTTTTCCACGAACGATAACAGGTGCAAATACACGCATTTTAGCATCTAGTTTTTTAGCCAAACGCCAGTTGTCACTATCACTAGTTTGGCGAAGTTGCTTTGCAAATTCAGCAATGGGGTCTTTCTCACCAAAATTAGTAGGAGAGATCATTACTTTTGGACCGATTCCATAGTAGAAAAATGCTTCTGTAAATGGGTTAGCTTTGTTGAACTTATTAGGTACAACACGGATTGTTTGTTTACCGACCTCTGGTCGCCAAAAAACATTTTTACGCTGCCCTTGTGGGGCGTTTTTTGTCTGAATGCTGTTCAGACGGTTTCTGATTTCATTTAAATCCATAACTTATTATTATTTTTATTATTAAAACGATTAAATATACAAAACGGGGATTAAATATCCAAGCTTAAAGATCAATTATTTTATGAACTTTAGTATTAAGTTGTTTGATTTCATTTCCTTGGGTAAGGAGGATACAATTACGATAATGTTGCCAATCAACCCTAAATTTAGTATCGACAATACCACCATTAAGGGACTTAATTAGAGTATTAAGTGCGTTAATTGTATAAAGAGTATTAGTATCTTTTTTACGATGAACTAGGATCGTGTTTGTGGGGATACCACTAACATTTCCTTGTTCAACATTGTATGTAATAACATATTCTCCTGTACTCTTAATAAAAAGTACAAACATTTTATTATACATTATATCATATGATTTAGACACATTTTCTACCATAGAGTCTATATCTACTTCATTTACGAAAGTACAAAATAATTTATTATTCACGTCAACTGTATTTATGTTCTGGTCGAAATCATATCGACTAGTATACATATGGGGTGTTGATGTTAAAGTTGTGTTAGAAGTTGTATGTTGTTCCATAACCTGTTTTTGTTTGTAGTTTTTTATTTTTAAATATTTTATTTATCTCTTGTTCTAAATTTTCACTCTCATCTATATCGAATAAAAAACTATCATAAGTATATAATACTATTTTAGACTTTTTACCTCTTAGTAATTTATTTATTTCTATTAATATACAAACGTTAGTTGCCGTTTCCAAGTTTTGAAGAACATAATTAAACAACTTTTGAGGGTTCATGTTATCTAATTTTGATTTCTCAAGCCAATACCCAGAGCGTAAAACTTCAACGTAACCATCCTCGTTAAATTTCCTCCAATTATCATCTATATATCTCTTTACTTTTTGGAAAAATTCAAGGTGTTCGTATTCCTTAAATATTCCTCCGTATAGTTGTTTAAATGTTAATTCCTTTGCTTTCTTGTAATCAACCCCATACATATCGGCAAATGCTTGGTGCACATCATCTACACCAAACTCATAATCTACCAAATGTGCTGCTAAATTAGGATGATAAGCACTAATGTCTATTTCTACAAATTTATCGTTTTGTGGCACAAAACTTTCCCTCGCACCCGAATCTTTATTTAGGGCTGCAAAATTAATGCCATTGTAAGAATTACTTGGTCGCTTAGTAGTTGTAAATAAATTGAAATTTGTGTAAATTTTATCATCTGAAATTGAGTATATTGGGTTGTTGGGTTTAAAATGTTGGTCAAATATTTCTTTGTTTATGTGTATGCCGTTTTTCTCAATCCCAAAAAATGCTAGTGTGGTATACTCATTGTAGAATCTAAAATACGGTGGCAATTCTTTCTCAAATACGGGACTTATGGTCTCATATATTTTCTCACACACCTCATAATGTTTTACTATTGGTATTATTTTGTTTATATCCTTTTTATTAGGATATTTTTGGTATAACACGTTGTGGGCTTGTGTTTGTTCTTGTATATACGGAGGAATTAATATGGAGCTGTCGAGCAAGGCTTTGATTTGAAAATAAAACAATGCTGATTTTTTATCACGTATCCATAATTTATCTACTTGTGTTAATAATTCGTTTACTAGCGTTTTACTTACACCTAAACACTCGCTATGCGTAATGCATAACATAAAACCTTTATTTTCTATAGACGGTTTAAAATAAACTAGGGAAACATCATTTAGAGCAGGATGAACATCTTTATGAAATGGGATTATTTCAATGAATGCTTCTTTATACTGCCTATTTATTAAATAATTTATTTGTTCTTCAGTCTCTATTAACCAATACATTTATAACCA
>JGI20157J14317_10003686_pt1 | contig 12114 bp, 7 predicted proteins | sample COG_07_FD_14317 | JGI IMG/M metagenome (IMG submission 14317)
AACAGCGCTGTGGCTGGCCTAGGATTGGGTGATCCAGCCCTCGCGACTGCCTTTACTACCAGTAATATCGACAACACGGGCAGTGGTGAGGTGAAACAGTCAAATACCTTAGGTGGAGACATATCGGCCACCGTGGTGCGGGCACTGACTAACGGTAANTTGATTATACGTGGTGAAAAGATGATCGCCTTGAACGACGGTAATGAATTCATCCANATTTCGGGCATGATTCGCTCAGAAGATGTGCAACCTGATAATACCGTGCTATCCAAGCGCATCGCCAATGCAGAAATCAGCTACAGTGGCGACGGTGATTATGTGGACGCGACCAAAGCAGGCTGGGGCACTAAGCTGTTCTACAAAATCTGGCCTTTCTAAGTCCTAAATACATATAAAATTGGCAAAAATAAACAATACACTTGCAAGCTAAAGGTCTTTTTACAGTGCATGCAGACAACTTTAGGCAAATACACATTGAGGCATCCAATGGAACTAACGATCGAACAAGCACTAGAGCGGGGTGTTGAGGCACATAAAGAAGGCAAGTTACAAGATGCTGAGCGCCTTTATCTGGTTATCTTGCAATCTCAGCCTTTGCACCCAGACGCCAACCATAACCTTGGTGTATTAGCAGCATCAGTTAATCAAACTGATGTGGCACTGCGGTTATTTAAAACTGCGCTCGAAGCTAATCCAAAGATAGAACAGTTTTGGCTGAGTTACATTAAAGCACTTATTAAAGAAAAGCAGTTTTATGATGCTAAGCAAGTCCTTGAACAGGGAAGGAGAGAAGGGCTATCTGGAGATAAAGTTGATGCCTTGGAATCGCATTTCACATCAAAAACTCAAGTAAACAAACCTATATCCGATGTGCAAAAGAAAAACCTGTCATTGCCAGAGAAACACAAGAAACTATCTGAAAAAAAGAAGAAGGCAAATAAACAAACCTTAAAAAATATAAGTCCGAGTGAATCAGAAATAAATAATCTGATACATCACTATCAAAATGGACGATATGGTGACGCTGAGAAGTTGGCTGTACCCATCACTCAAAAATTCCCCAAATATCAGTTTGGCTGGAAAGTGCTTGGTGCACTACTCCTACAAACTGAAAGATTTAGTGAATCATTAGTTTCCAGCCAAAAGGCAGTCAAATTAATTTCTCAAGATGCCGAAGTCCACTACAACTTGGGTCTCGCACTCCAAACACTAGGAAGGTTAGATGAGGCTGAAGCATCCTTCAGGCAGACAATAATGTTGAAACCAGACTTAGCTGAAGCTCACTTCAGCCTCGGTGTAACACTTAAAGAACTAGGAAGGTTAGACGAGGCTCAAGCAAGCTTTAAGCAAGCCATAGTGTTGAAACCTGACTATGCCCAAGTCTATTGCAGTTTGGGTAATATATTTAAAGAACTTGGAAGACTAGAAGAGGCTGAAGCAAGCTATAAGCAAGCGATAGTGTTGGAACCAGACTTAGCGGAAGTTCACAGCAACTTAGGTGTCACGCTCCAAGCATTAGGAAGATTAGACGAAGCCGAAGCAAGCTATAAGCAAGCGATAGTGTTGAAGCCTAACTATGCTGAAGCACACAACAACTTAGGTGTCATACAAAAAGAAAAGGGTCGATTAGAAGAAAGTGAACAGAGCTATACCCAAGCCATAGTATTGAAACCTGACTTTGCCGAAGCCCGCCAAAATCTGGTTGAGTTATTGACCATTTATACCCCCCAAAAAAAAACGTCACAACAAATAGTCAAGGTTGATCATGACATTAAGAAAATTGACTTAAAAGACAAGCTATCCAGAGTTATTTCTGATGATAAAATCATCCAATTATTTTTCAAATCTTCAAGCATTATTAAAAGGCATGACTTAGAAATTGTCACTCCCTTGTCCCAAGTTTATCGACGTAATTCAGTTGACCTGAATTGCAAAAGACACAAGTTAATTTTTGATAAATTCAGTGTCATACCTAAGTTTTGCTTTGGATGTTACAAGGTTCAAGTTGAGCCTAGATCCTTATTGGAGCTAATAAAGCTGTTTGTAGTTTTCGACCAATTAAAACTTGTCGAAAACAATACACGAAAGTGCATGATTGAGATGAGACCAGAGGTTCCTGGCTTTTATAAAGGTCTCATCTACTGCGATAACTTGGAAGAAGCTTATCAAATAGCTGATTACCTAAAGACAGTTGTAAAAGAAAGTATTGGACCAGGGTTGCCTTTGGCGGTAAAAAGAGGGTGTTCAGAGTACTCTATTTCATTTCCCGATTATAAAAAGATTAATAAGTTTGGGGACCAGCCCATGAATTATAATGACGACTGGAAATTAATTGAGGAAGATTATGATAAGAACAACTCAAAAAAAGTTAACGACATTATAACGCCGAGTCTTTCTTGTTTGAACTTAAGTGACATTTTAATTATTCGAAACTGGATCGATTATGCAAAGGCTATCGGAGATTCGAGTGCAAAGCTGCTAAACCAAAATACCGTATGTTCACAAACGATCTATAGCATTGCAAAAACTCGGTTGGAGACACATCCTTGGTGGGACGCAGTGTGAGTATGCACTAGAACGAGTAACTTGCTGATGGAAGCTTAAAAAAGTTGGTTTATAGAATATTGAACATTGAGATTTGGATTGGAATGTATAATCGAGCACCAGTTTGCCAATTTTTTATGTGTAGTTACTTCACTCAGTTAAAATATGCAAACCAATAATAGGTGATTAAAATCCAAACTCGACGTTAAAATTTCCACCATGAAAACTGCTATTGGTACTTTGTTAGAAATTAAGATGGAAGATACTTAAGGTCAAAATGTGCAAAATAGGGCGAGGGGGAGAAAAGCTTGTAAAACAGAGCTATTGTAAACACGATTAAGCAGTACGCGGTGTGTATCCAAAAATTTCCTAAAATATTTAAACTCAAACGAAACATAGACCCAATATAACTATGTATCACATAGTGACTTAAACAATTGCTAAATGGTTAATATTAGGCGAGGTTGAGTCATTGTTAACTAGTAGCGTTAAATCTATCTTACTATTGAGTAAGAACCGGTATTAATATAAGAACTATTGGACAGCTTTTATGGAACTAACGATTGAGCAAGTACTTCAGCAAGGGATCGAAGCACACAGAGAAGGAAAGCTTGCAGAAGCCAAGCGTCTTTATCAGGCTATCTTGCAAGCCCAGCCTTTGCATCCAGATGCTAACCATAACTTAGGCGTATTATCAGTCTCAGTAAATAATGTCCATGAAGCATTGCTGTTATTTAAAACCGCTATCGAGGCCAACCCAAAGATGGAACAGTTTTGGCTGAGCTACATTGACGTTCTTATCAAAGATAAGCAATTTGATAATGCAAAGAAAGCTATCGAACAAGGCAAAAAGCAAGGCGTGTCAGTAAAGAAATTGGATACCTATGGATCCAAGGTTGAGGCTCTTGGACAAGGAAGGGATTTTAAGTCTATTAAAAGGGAGACAACTTTTTCGGAAAAACGCAAAAAACTTGCTGCAGATAAGAAAACGAAAAAATTACAAAAACAAAAGGGAAAAGGCAGTGCGCCATCTAAAACAGACTTAGTTAAACTCATAGAATACTATCAAACTGGGCAGTATGGTGATGCTGAAAAGCTAGCTGTATTCATCACTCAAAAATTTCCCAAACACCAATTTTCTTGGAAATTTCTTGGGATGTTATTTGGACTAACTGGCAGGCACTCTTTAGCTGTAAATGCGAATCAAAAAGCAGTCCTGTTATCTCCTCAAGATGCCGAAGCTCACAATAACTTGGGTGCATCACTTAGAGAATTAGGTAGATTAGATGAAGCTGAAACCAGCTGTAAGCAAGCGATTGCATTGAAATCTGACTATGCCGAAGCCCACAGTAACTTGGGCAATACGTTATATGAACTAGGAAGATTAGATGAAGCTACAGGAAGCTATTCCTTGGCAATAGCGTTGCAACCTGAATTCTCAGAAGCCTACAGTAATATGGGTGCTACGCTGCAGGAATTGGGGAGATTGGATGAGGCTGAGGCGAGCTACAAGCAAGCCATAGTATTGAGACCTGACTATGCCCATGCCCACAGTAATCTGGGTAACACGCTTAAAGAAGCCGGCAGATTAGACGAAGCTAAGGTGAGCTATACCCAAGCAATAGCTTTTAAACCTGACTATGCTGAAGCCCACTACAACTTGGGTAACACGCTTAGAGAGATGGGAAGATTAGATGAAGCAACACTAAGTTATACCCTAGCCATAGCATTCAAACCTGACTTCTCAGAAGCCTGCAGTAACCTGGGTACCGCGCTCCAAGGACTGGGTCGTTTAGATGAGGCTGAAGCAAACTTTATGCAAGCCATAGAGTTGAGACCTGATTATGGAGAAGCCCACCGACATCTTGCATTAATAAAAAAGTTTGATTCGCAGGATGAGCAGTATTCAAAAATGCTGGAATTATATTTAAATGAAAGTATTTCAGAAGAACAACGTTGCCATATTAACTTTGGCTTAGCGAAGGCATGTGAAGATTTAAAAGATTTTGAACAAGCTTTCGTGCATTACAGTGAGGGTAATATGCTGCGTAAAAAGCGTTTAAGTTACAAAGTTAATAAAGACATTGAACTTTTTGAGCAACTTAAATCAAGTTATGTCAACATAAAACAAAACCAAGTTAAGCCTGACAAAGAATCCAACAATCCAGTGCCAATTTTTATTGTTGGGATGCCTCGTTCTGGAACCACACTAGTTGAACAAATAATTTCTTCTCATTCAAAAGTCACAGGTGCAGGTGAGTTATCTTTTGCAACTCAATTTGGCGCATCGATAGCACAAGGTTTATCTGATTCAAATAAAAATTCTCTGCTTAACTTTAGGAAAGAATACCTAACAAAATTGCAGGATGTTGCCAAAGATAATCTGATCGTTACAGATAAGATGCCACAGAACTTCCTTTACATAGGCTTGCTTGCTGCTGCATTTCCTGAGGCTAAAATAGTCCATGTCAAAAGAAATCCTGCTGCGGTATGTTGGGCGAACTATAAGACTTATTTTGTATCAAACAATATTGGCTACTGTTATGCACTTGAAGACTTGGTTAGTTATCATGGACTGTATGAAAACCTCATGGAGTTTTGGGAAAAATCACTTGGTCAAAAAATTTACCATCTTGATTATGAACGACTCACAGTTAACCAAGAGAGTGAGACTCGTCAGCTGATAGACTACCTTGGCTTAGATTGGGATGAAAAGTGCTTAACGCCTCAAAACAATACAAGAAGTGTGGCAACAGCGTCCAACCTCCAGGTCAGGAAAAAATTGTACCAAGGTAGCTCGGAGCAATGGAAAAAATACAAACCATTTTTGCATGGCGCACTTGATGAACTGCCAGCAACATGAAAAAGTTGACGTGGTTTTTAAAAGAGTAATTATTAAGTATTACATTAGGCAGCAGAAACGATTGGATGGCACTGACTATATGTGGCAGAAGCCAAATAAACAGTGCCAGACCGACGGTAAAAACTAAAATATGCAAGTCAAGTGAACTTTTCAAAACTGAAAAATAGGTTGGCAATGTTTAGCACTATGCTTAGGCAGGATAATAGTGGACATTAAATAGGGCTGGGTTTTTTACAAAGTGGTAGTCAAAAATTGAGCTACTTTTACGTTGCTATTGATATACCATAGGTTTATTGTGACAAAAAACTAATAGGTTCGACTCAGCTGACTGACGTGCATCCCTATTCAAAAACGATTAACAATTAAGACAAGGTCATAGGTAAAAAATGGAGTGGTTTTGAAAGCCTCAACACAATATGCCTAAAAACTCGCCCCTTTCTTTGACACTATATTCATAGTGCCAATCCTTCCAAGTGATTAAATACCCTTTACTCTTAATAAGCCACCCCAAAAGAAAGTCTGCTCCTGCTAGGTTACTGACTCGCTAGGTTACTGCGAAAAGTTTGTGGTGATAGTTATTCAAAATTAATTTATAAAAATCCTAAAGTTCCTCACACACTCGCCGATAGGTAATCCAAAGGCTATTCCCACCCGGCCTTGATCGAGCGATTTCCAGCTCGGAGATCGTTTAGAAACAGGGTCGGTTTATTTACTTTAGGAGTATTTATCATGAGTATGGTAATTGGAACAAATATTTCATCTTTAACAGCACAGCGCCACTTGGCGTCTTCAAAAAACGACATGGAAAACGCCATGGAGCGATTAGCTTCAGGTAGCCGTATCAACTCTTCACGAGACGATGCTGCAGGCATGTCTATTTCTGGCCGCATGGAGTCTCAAATTAGTGGTTTGAACCAAGGTATTCGTAACGCTAACGACGGCATTGCTTTGGCTCAAAGCGCCGAGGGTGCTTTGGACGAGACTACGTCAATCTTGCAACGCATGCGTGACCTGTCGGTTCAGGCGTCTAGTGACACCTTGACCACAAGCGACCGGTCTTCTATCCAGTCAGAACTTACAGCGCTTACCAGCGAAATCGACCGTATTTCTAGCTCTACAACCTTCAACAACAAGGCCCTATTGGATGGCAGTGCTTCCGCCCTGCAGTTTCAGGTAGGCTCTGGTGCAGGCCAAAGTGTAAGCTTATCAGTGGCAAGTGCTTCTGCAGCCAACTTGGGCCTAGCAGATGGAGGCGCAACTGGAGCGGCTAACGCCATCAATGGTACTCGGATGTCGACCGCCGTTGGCTTGTTTGAAAACTCGGTAGAAATTAATGGACAAAATTGGGCGACTGATAACACTCCACTGACTGCAGTTGGCGCCTCAATGACTGTAACTGACGCCAATGGTATTTCTGTAGCGGCACTAGCATCCACTGCGGATGGCGTAGCAGCCATCATTAACGAAGGCACATCCACTCACGGTGCAGTTGCAACCGCCTCCAACAAGCTAGTCAGTACTGGCTTTACCGGATCTGTTACAACCTCAGTTGACAGCATGACGATCAATGGCACGACGATTGATGACTCCGATAGCCTTGAAACATTAATTGCTAACATTAATAAAGCAGGCACTGGTGTAACAGCGACAGCAACGACTGGAACAGGTTATGAGTTAACCAACACTACAGGTGAGAACATTGTAGTGGGTGGAACAATTACTGGATCTGGTCTTACTGCCGCTACCTATATTGGTTACTTGTCATTGTCCAACACTGACGGCTCGGCCACTACCATCACCAAAGGTAGCTATTCGACTGCAGAAGATGCAAACGTAAATACCCTGGGCTTCAATGCCCGCTCTGCTGCATCTACGCTTGAGACGAAGGACATCACCGGTGGTAAGTTGATTTTGGGAACAGATGATCTAACTTTGAACGGCGTCTCCATTGGAGCCAGCACTACTGCCGCAACAAATGAAACGGCAGCAAGTCTAGCCGCCCACTTGAATACTTATTCATCTTCTACCAACGTACAAGCGACCGCTTCGAGCCAAGTAACATTGAACATGAGTGTGACCAATGTTGGTGATGCTTATGCAACTGTTGCATCAGCAAGCGACACGATAACCGTTAATGGCGTCGTTACCACGCTCACGGCTAACATGACCATGGACGCATTGGTAACGCAATTTAACACTGACCATGCAGCAACTGGCATTGTGGCAGCAGCTGATAACGGTGGCCTTGTGCTAACGTCTGAGCTTGGCGACACCATTGGCGTTCAGGAAAAAACACTCCTTAACATNNCCAGTTATACATTAGCAGATGGTTCAACCCAAGCTATAGGTGCTGTTGACACTAATATCGACTTTTTTGGTAACCTTAAGCTGGTTAACACAGCCGGTGGTGACATTAAATTTGATACAGGAAGCCAAACTGATGCTGAGCTAACTACAACCTTGGCAAAGCTAGGCATGACTCTCCAAGGAGACGCTTCAGCAGCTAGTACTTCAGGTGCAGCGGTGAGTGTAGCAACTAGCGCAAGCGCATCTGCGGCCATTACGGCCATAGACGCGGCTTTGGAAAAAGTGTTTGCCAGCCGGGGTGACCTGGGTGCCTTCCAAAATCGTTTGGATCACACTGTTAGTAACTTGCGTAACGTGTCTGAAAATACGGCTTTCTCTAAGTCACAAATTCAGGACACTGACTTCGCCACAGAATCTGCTAACCTTGCTAAGGCGCAGGTACTGCAGCAGGCTGGTACAGCCATGTTAGCCCAGGCTAATGCCTCTGGCCAAAGTGTGCTATCGTTACTTAAGTAGACGGGTAGTAATTGGGGAGTAGATGTTCTACTCCCTAAACTTTATTTTTAATAGGAGGGTACCATGGCGATAGAAGCAGTTTCTAACCCCACCCTACTAGAAAGCCAAAAAGTAGGATATAAGGCTAGTCAAAACTCTAATGTAACGTTTGAATCCAGTGCTGCATTGGAGCCAAGTAGGGCACCAAAGCCAGTACCTGCAGCGCCAAAGGTAGACATTGATCGAGAACCGCTCATATCTGCCCAAGAGTTGGAAAGTAAGATAGCCCAGTTAAATGAAGCCTTGGCTTCACGCAATCAGGCTGTTGTGTTCAGCACAGATGCATCAACGGGTAAAGATGTAGTGATGGTCTCCAATAAAAGTACCGGAGAACTCATAAGGCAAATGCCCAGTGTAGAAGCGCTGAAAGCAATGCAAAACATCGACACGATGATTGGACTTATTTTTAGTTCGCAGACGTAAGCTTTAATTAGATACTAGTCTTAAAGCAGCACCGTAATTGGCGCTGCTTTTTTTTGCGCTATTTTTTGCACTGGGTTTGTTGGCATATAACTTGCTTACCTTGTTGTAGGCGGTTAAACATTGCCGCAAGTAAATTTATGGGAATTTAATATGGCGATGTCTACCGATTATGTAAACGCTCTGGGAGCTGGCTCAGGCCTTGACACTGTGGCACTAGTGACGGCTATGGTCAACGCTGATAAATCGAGCAAGCAGTCCTCAATTGACCGTCGTAGCACTGAAAATGATGCCAATATTTCAGGACTTGCCCAGGTCAATTCAGCGTTGAATACGTTAAAAACAGCATTCAGTGCTTTGGATGATAAGAGTGATTTTAATTTCTCTACGTTAACCAACTCTACCCCCACGGTTGTCAATGCTAAGCTCGATTCCAGCACCGCTGTGCCGGGTACGTATAAGGTCACGGTTAGTCAGTTGGCGCAAAATGATGTTTTTCAGACTACAGTTGTGTCAGACGTTTTAGAGGTAGATACCTATACACTGAGTGCAGATGTCGCTAGCAGTGGCAGTGTATCTTTCACATATGACGACATTACCTACACTCAGGCCTTTGATACCGATGCTGCTACGACCATGGGCGGACTTGTAGCAGCTATAAACGCTGGTTCGGCTGCTTCATCGGTGACTGCGGCTGTTTCTAGCAGTACTGTTTTCACCATTACTAAAGATGTGGGCAGTGATACTCAGATGACCAAAGGCACCATTGGCGGCACAACCAACGGCTCTACAGCACTTAGTATTTCAACGGCTGACACAACCACTGGGCTAACCGCTCAGACGCTCGATCAGAACGGTTCATCGGCAGCAACGGTGGTTATTCAAGTGGGATCGGGACCGGCTGAAACGGTGACCCTTGCAGCGGGTTCTACATCGTTGCCTGATCTAGTTGAAGGAATCAATGCCCTCACTGCTGATGTGTCTGCACGCCTTGTCAAGACCAGCACTGGCAACTATCGCGTTGTTGTTGAGGGCCCACAAGGGAGCGAAAACGCTCTGACGATTACTGACTCAGTGTTTGGTTTACAAAACACAAGCGTACCCGAAATAGATACCTACACACTGGCTGCTGGTGTCAGTTCTGGTGGCAGTGCATCCTTTACCTATGGAGGCACAACGTACACGCAGGGCTTTGATACAAGTGCATCAAATACAATTGTGCTGCTTGCAGCGCAGGTCAATGCTGCATCTGGGATCTCTGTTGCTGCAGTTTCTAACAGTGACGTCGCTTTCACTATAACCAATGACGTTGGCAGTGATACTCAGATGACCAAAGGCACTATTGGTGGCACAACTAACGGCTCTTTGGCGCTTAGTATTTCAACTGCAGATACCACTGTGGGCACCGCCATTAATAAAATACAAACAGCTCAAAACTCCACAATCAGCATCAATGGCCTGTCTGTTTCTAGTGCGAGTAACCAAATAGAAGCTGTGGCGCCTGGCCTAACCATTGACTTGATGGAGACCACTTCTAGCCCTGTTGTGCTATCAGTGGGACGTGATACAACCTCCACTAAGGCATCCATTATCAGTGTAGTGGAGTCTTACAATGCCTTTGAGGCAGTCATGAAAGACCTGACCACCGTCAAAAATGCTGCGGGTGAACGAGGCGTGCTCAATAAAGACTCTGGTATCACCCAAATTAGAACGGCAATGTATAAATTGATGACTGATGTGAGTTCCACACCTGGAACAACGATTACATCTATGGCTGACATGGGCATAAGCCGCACACAGGCTGGAGTTATGATCATAGATAGTGCGGCACTTGGTTCTGCGGTGACTAACAACTACGACGAAATTACTAAACTTTTTAGTGCTGACACCAACAATCAATTTGCAATTGGTGATGCCTCCCGTGGTTTGGCGGGAGACATAGTAAAACAAGTTAGTGATTACCTAGCTTCGACTGGAATCTTGGCTAGCAGAGGAACAAGTTACTCTGCAATCACTGCCTCTGTTCTCAAAGAACAAACTAACCTAGACCTCAAAATGGAAGCAGCAGAAGCTCGATATACCAAGCAGTTCTCAACCATGAACAAAATAATGGAAGAAATGAACAGTATGCAAGATTACTTATCGTCTCAGTTAGAGAACTTACCATTTACTGCGAAAAATGATTAATTGTGTAAGGTTAATTAATCCATTGTCATTAACAACAATCTCTGTATTTTTCATAATGAGGTAATTGCATTGAAATTAAATAATAATATGCTGCTCTCCCTATTAAGTAATGATCTTTCTCTTTATTCGGTCATAATATTAATTGGTGATATTAAATAATGTTTAGACGATCCCCTTTAGAGCAGTACGGCCGCGCAAAGCATGATGCGCAGGCAGAGTTCGCTTCTGCTCATGAAAAAACATTGATGCTATTTGATGGTGCGATTACATATACGGGTGTTGCGGTGCAGGCCATCGCTCGTTCAGATTATGAGTTAAAAGGTAGTATGGTTAGCAAATCTATTGCGGTGATTAATGGCTTAAAAGATTGTCTAGATTTGACTCAAGGCGAGCTACCAAGAAATCTCCATGATTTGTATGAGTACATGGTCGAAAAACTCTTTAAGGCCAACCTTACAGTCGACATGGAAGCTATTGAAGAAATTCAATCGTTACTGAAGACGATTAGGGAAAGCTGGGCACAAATCCCCTCTGAAGTACACCAAGTCCGCTCAAGTAAGCAGCACCATAAATAATTCAAACGTCGTTAATGTTTTTCTTTTTTCTGCCGATAAGATAAGTGTAATCCACTATAAGAAGGGAACACTTTATGAACGCAATCGCAGCGCTAGCGAAATATGGCCAAATTAAAAACGATACTCAAACCACGTATGCGTCGCCACATCAGTTGATGTTGATGTTGTTCGATGGTGCAATTGAAGCCATGAGTTTTACGATTGGTGCCATTCAAAATGAAAATTTTGAGTTACGCAGTAAGCAAAACACTCGCTCAATTACTATTATTAATGGCATGCGCGAATGTTTAGACATGGAAACAGGTGGAGAATTAGCAGACAACTTATATTCTCTTTATCAATATATGACGAAAGAGTTATTTAGAGCCAGTTTCAAAAATGACGTCGAGACGATTCAAAATATCCAAACTATGTTGAAAGACATACGAGGTTCTTGGGAAAAAATTCCTTTGGACATGCACTATATGCAAAAGGTCAATTAGTCTTAGATACACTTAGTTACAAAGTAACTCAGTGTTTTGCTTGCACTAAATTGCATATGTCGGTATTTTGACGGTTCCAATTTTTATGGATGGACCCATGTCAATTACCGATTCTTTATTGTTAGGCAACTCGCCCCCGATGCAGCAGGTTAAACTGCTCATTCAACAGGTTGCCCAGTCT
>JGI20157J14317_10003702_pt1 | contig 12077 bp, 9 predicted proteins | sample COG_07_FD_14317 | JGI IMG/M metagenome (IMG submission 14317)
AAAATAAAGTTACCAATGTCAGCTTTTTCATCTATTACCCATAGACTTTCTGGTATGTATATTTTTTTTATTTCCTTACCTCTTTTTATTTACTTGCTATTCAACTCTACTAAAAATAAAACATCGTTTAATTTGATTTATGAAGACTTGCAATCAATATCTATATTTTCTATTTTTATTTTTTTGAGTTTTGCTATCTTTTGGTATCACATCCTTACAGGTGTCAGGCATCTGATTATGGATTTTTTCCATATCGGTGAAACCTTAGAAGGCGCATACTATTCATCAATTTTTGTTCTAGCTTTATGGCTTATGACAACAATTGGGTTATTTGGGTATTTTTATTTATGAAAGGTTCACTAATTTGGTCCATTCAAAGATACAGCTCGCTATTTATTCTTGCTTACTTTGTATACTTTGTTTTTTACTTATTGAATGCAACTGATTCATATCATGAGTGGTCTCTTTTTATATCATCCTTTGAAATGAGGGCAGCAACTTCATTAACTGCATTACTAATAATTCTTCATGCATATATTGGCCTTTGGACTGTTGGAACAGATTATCTGACCAAAAGGACACTTGGTTTTTTAAATAAAGGTTTATCAAATCAAGCAAACTTAATAAGGGGAATATACTATTTTATATTTATCTTTAGCGGACTGCTTTATTTAGGAGTAATCTTATATATAATATGGACAATATAAATGATTAATATAATTAATTATAAAAATAAATAATAAAGGTCTTTAATGAGCAATAGTATTTTAACCAATGATATAAAAACAATAGAATTCGATGCTCTTATAGTCGGCGGTGGTGGCTCAGGGATGAGGGCTTCTTTAGAATTAGCTAAATCTGGGCTTAAAACTGCAGTTGTATCAAAAGTATTTCCAACTAGATCTCATACAGTTTCAGCTCAAGGTGGTATTACATGTGCAATAGCAAGCGCAGATCCAAATGATGATTGGAGATGGCATATGTATGATACCGTCAAGGGTGCTGATTTTATTGGTGATCAGGATGCAATAGAATATTTGTGTTCCGAAGGTCCTAAAGCTGTTTTTGAACTTGAGCATATGGGTTTACCCTTCTCAAGATTTGAAAATGGTAGAATTTATCAAAGACCATTTGGTGGTCAGTCTAAGGATTTTGGTAAAGGTGGCCAAGCTGCAAGAACATGTGCAGCTGCAGATAGAACTGGCCATGCTCTGCTTCATACTTTATATCAAAACAATGTTAAAGAAGGCACAAACTTTCTGAATGAGTGGTTTGCAGTAGATATAGTCAAAAATAGTAAAGATGAGGTAACGGGTGTAATAGCTTTCTCAATTGAATCCGGTGAGGTTGCGTATTTGAAAGCACAGGCTACTGTTATGGCAACAGGTGGAGCAGGAAGGATATATGCATCAACTACCAATGCATTAATAAATACTGGTGATGGCCTAGCAATGGCTTTAAGAGCTGGTTTCCCAGCTCAAGATATGGAGATGTGGCAATTTCATCCCACTGGAATATATGGAGCAGGTTCATTAGTAACAGAAGGTTGTAGAGGAGAGGGTGGCTATCTCATTAATAAAGATGGCGAGAGATTTATGGAAAGATATGCTCCAAATGTTAAAGATTTAGCTGGAAGAGATGTTGTTGCACGATCAATGGTATTAGAAATTTTAGAAGGAAGAGGTTGTGGTGAAAATGGTGATCATATATTCCTTAAACTAGATCATCTAGGCGCAGATGTACTTAATTCAAAACTACCAGGTATATGTGAGCTCTCAAGAACCTTTGCTCATGTTGATCCTATATATGAACCAATTCCTGTAGTGCCAACATGTCACTATATGATGGGTGGCACCCCAACAAATGTTAATGGCCAGGCTTTTAAAAGAACAAATGGAAATGATTCAATTATTTCAGGTTTATTTGCAGCAGGTGAAGCTGCATGTGTATCTGTGCATGGAGCAAATAGGCTTGGCGGTAATTCTCTTTTAGACTTAGTTGTTTTTGGAAGAGCAACTGGAATGCATATACAAGAAGAACTTAAATCTGGCGGTGGTGTTGAATCTTCTTCTAAATGATGATATTAATGCATCACTTGAGCGTTTAAATAAATTAAATGAATCTACTAGTGGGCATGATACTGCTTCAGTAAAGAGAGAGTTACAGGAATGTATGCAAAATTATTTCGGTGTTTTCAGAAGAGGCGATTTTATGGAAAAAGGCTTAAATGAGTTATCTGAAATTAGAGAGAAAGTTAATAACTTACATCTTAAAGATAAAAGTTCTGCATTCAATACTAGTAGAGTTGAGGCAATAGAGCTTCAAAATCTATTTGAAGTTGCTGAGGCTACAGCTATATCTGCTTTTGAAAGAAATGAAAGTAGAGGGGCACATGCTAGAGATGATTTCCCTGATAGGGATGATAAGAATTGGTTATGTCACTCTTTTTATGATCCAGTCGATAAAAAAGTTTCAAAAAGAGAAGTAAATTTTGCTCCTACAAAAGTAGATGCATTTCCACCTATAGTGAGAACTTATTAATGTCTGGCAATCAATTAGAAGTGAGTATGTATAGATACAATCCTGAACAGGATAAATTTCCGTACATGAAAAAATATAAAATAGATAAACCAGCTAGAGATATTATGGTTCTCGATTTGCTTCATCTACTTAAAGAAGAAGATGAATCAATTTCTTATAGAAGATCCTGCAGAGAAGGTGTATGCGGTTCTGATGGAATGAATATAAATGGTAAAAATGGCCTGGCATGCATAACACCAATATCATCTGTTTTAAAAAAAGATAAGATTGAATTGAGACCCCTTCCAGGACTTCCTGTTATTCGAGATCTTGTTGTTGATATGACAGAGTTCTATGCACAATACGAAAAAATAAAACCATTTTTACAGAACAATACAACAGCGCCTGAGCAAGAAAGACTTCAATCTCCTGAAGATAGAGATAAATTAGATGGTTTATATGAGTGTATTCTTTGTGCTTGTTGTTCAACAAGTTGCCCTTCATTTTGGTGGAATCCTGATAAGTTTGTTGGACCAGCAGCTTTACTTCAGGCATACAGATTTATTGCAGATTCAAGAGACCTGGAAACAGTTGAAAGGCTTGATGAGCTCTCAGATCCATTTAGTGTTTATAGATGTCATGGAATTATGAATTGTGTCAGTGTTTGCCCAAAAGGCTTGAACCCAAATAAAGCAATTGGAGAAATAAAATCAATGCTTTTAAAGTCTAAGAAGAATATAATTACATCCGATGGAACTAATTAAAAAAATTACTTAGACAATGAACCAATCAATGGAAGAGCTTTGGAAAAGCTCTCACATTTCAGCAGGCCATGCTGATTACCTTGAATCTCTGTATGAGATATATCTAACTGACTCAGAAAACCTATCAACAGAGTGGCAAGATTTTTTTAGCAATCTACCTTCTGATACAAGTTCAAAAAAAGATGTTTCCCATCAAACTATAATCGATGAGTTCAAAAACTTGCCAAGAAACTCATCTCTTCTAACCGAAGAGATTGATGAAAGGCAAGGGAAGGTGATTAGACTTATTCAAGCATACAGAAACAGGGGCCATCAAGAAGCTAAATTAGATCCTTTAGGAATGATGGATAGAAAAACTATTGAAGATCTAGATATAGAATTTCATGGTCTATCTACAGATGATCTAGATGTTGAATTCTATACCGATACTTTTTTAACTGGATCAAAAAAAGCAAGCCTAAGAGATATCGTTTCAAGTTTGAGGTCTATTTATTGTGGAACAATTGGAATTGAATATAACTATATTATGGATTCTGATGAGCGAAGATGGTTTCAGAAGAGATTTGAATCAAAACTAGAACAATATTCTTTCACTAAAGATGAAAAATTGCATATATATGAAAGATTAAATTCTGCAGAAGGTTTAGCAAAATATCTAGCTGCTAAATATCCAGGCATGAAGCGTTTTGGTATAGATGGTTGTGAATCCTTAGTGCCTTTAATAGATGCTGCCATTCAAAACTGTGGAGAATTGGGTGCTAACCAAATTTGTTTTGGGATGGCCCACAGAGGAAGATTAAATTTATTAGTTAATGTATTGGGTAAAATTCCTGCTGATTTATTTTCTGCTTTTGATGAAACTGCCGAGCTAGAAGGTGCGAATACAGGTGACGTTAAATATCATTTAGGCTTCTCATCAAACCTTAATACTCCTGGTGGAGAAGTTCATGTTTCTCTCAATAATAATCCATCACATTTAGAAATTGTAGATCCAGTTGTATTAGGCTCTGTAAGAGCAAGACAAGATAGGCTTGGAGACTCTCAAAGAAAGAAAGTTGTTCCAATACTCCTTCATGGAGATGCTTCCTTTTCAGGCCAAGGGGTTGTAATGGAATCACTACAAATGTCGCAAACCAGAGGATTTTATGTAGGTGGAACAATACATATTATTGTGAATAATCAAATTGGTTTTACAACCAGTAATAAAAATGATGCTAGGTCTACAGATTACTCAACAGATGTAGCAAAAATGATTCAAGCTCCAGTGATTCATGTAAATGGTGATGATCCAGAGATGGTAATTAATGCAGTAAAGATCGCTACAAAATATAGACATAAATTTAACAAGGACATTGTTATTGACTTATTCTGCTATAGAAGAAGAGGACATAATGAAGCAGATGACCCTTCAGCAACTCAGCCATTAATGTATAAAACAATTGCTAAACATCCTTCAGTATTAAACCAATATCAAGATCAGCTTATAGCTGAATCCATACTTACAAAAGAAGAGGCCTCATCAATAAAATCAACTTATAGAGAATCGCTTGAGGACGGTAAAATTGTTGCTAAAAATCTCTCTTTAAAACCCAATGATTCGCTTTGGTTTGACTGGAATGAGTATTTAGATGTTTTGTGGTGGCCCAAAATAGATACGTCTTTTGATAAGAATAAGTTTAAACAACTGGGTTCTGAAATCTGTGATGTTCCACCCTCATTTACAATAGGGAAACAGGCATCAAAAATATTCGATGATAGAAGAAAAATGAGTGGTGGCGGCTTGGAGATAAATTGGGGCTTTGCCGAAACCATGGCATATGCATCATTGTTATCTGAAAAATTTCCAATACGAATTACTGGCCAAGATGTAAGAAGAGGTACCTTTTCACATAGGCATGCGTGTGTCTTTGATGCAGAAGATGGAAGGGGATATATCCCGCTATCAAAAATTGCTGAAAATAATAATACAAGATTCGATATTTATGACTCTTTATTATCTGAGGAAGCTGTTCTAGCATTTGAATATGGTTACTCTGCAACATGGCCAACTGGCTTAACAATTTGGGAGGCTCAATTTGGTGATTTTGTTAATGGTGCTCAAGTTGTAATTGATCAGTTTATAGTTTCAGCACAACATAAATGGGAACGATTGTCTGGCTTAGTAATGCTTTTACCTCATGGTTATGAAGGACAAGGTCCTGAACATAGCAGTGCTAGAATTGAACGTTTCCTTCAATTATGTGCTTCTGAAAATATTCAGGTTTGTGTTCCAAGCTCTCCATCTCAAATCTATCATTTGCTAAGAAGACAAGCTATCAGAAAAATGAGAACCCCTCTTATAGTTATTTCACCAAAAAGTCTTTTAAGAAACCCAAGTGCTGTCTCAACTATTGATGAATTGACTGATGGATCTTTTGAGTGCGTAATAGATGATAATGTAAAAAATAAATCAGATATTTCAAAAGTAGTACTTTGTTCAGGTAAAGTATTTTATGACCTAAAAGAACAAAGAGATAAAGAAAATAAAGGCAATATTGCTCTAGTTAGGATTGAACAATTGTATCCATTTCCATATGATGACCTCCAAGAAGTGTTATCAACCTATGAGAACTTGAAAGAGGTTATTTGGTGCCAAGAAGAACCAGCTAACCAGGGTGCATGGTTTAGTCACAGGCATAGAATTCAAAGAGTATTAGATAGGTTTGATACTAAAAGGGAAATATCTCTTGTAAGTAGGCCAGCTGCAGCGGCTCCGGCTGTAGGTATGATGAAACTTCATTTGAAACAGCAAAGCAATCTTGTTGAAGAGGCTTTAAAATAGGAAACATTATGGCAATTGAAATAAAATCTCCAACTTTTCCAGAGTCTATAGCAGATGGAACTGTTGCTAACTGGACTAAAAAAGAGGGTGAAAGTGTTTCACAAGACGAAGTCATAGCAGAGATTGAGACTGATAAGGTTGTTTTGGAAGTTGTAGCCCCTCTCCGATGGAGTTGTTTCAAAAATTTTAAAAAATGAAGGTGATATAGTAAATAGCGCTGAAGTTATTGGTGAATTTTCCGAAGCAGATACAAATAACCAGCCCAAAGCAGCAAAAGAAATAAAAGAAGAACCTCCTGAGGTTATTCAAGAACAGCCAAAAAAAGTTATAAATAAAAATGGACCAGCTGCAAAAAAACTTATTTCAGAAAATAACTTAGATGTAACATCCATAAAGGCATCTGGAAAAGATAATAGAGTAACAAAGGCTGATGTTGTAAATCATCTTAATAAAGAAGAACACTCTTCGTCACCAATAATCACATCAAAACCTACATCTAACAGACCAGAAAAAAGAGTCAAAATGACGAGACTCAGAAGTACAATTGCTAAAAGATTGGTTAATGTTCAACAAGAAACAGCAATGCTTACTACTTTTAATGAAGTTGATATGTTGCCGATAAAAGAGCTGCGTGCTAAATATGGCCAAGAGTTTGAGAAGCAACATGGTGTAAAACTTGGTTTTATGGGATTTTTTGTAATTGCTGCAGTTCAAGCATTAAAAAAATCTCCAATTGTAAATGCCTCAATTGATGGTAATGATGTTGTTTATCATGGATATCAAGATATCGGTGTTGCGGTTTCAACTGAAAGAGGATTGGTAGTTCCAATCATAAAAGATGCTGATATGAAATCACTTCCAGAATTAGAAAAATCAATCTTAGAATATTCAGAGAAAGCAAGAGATGGAAAACTTTCCATTGATGAAATGCAGGGTGGAACATTTACGATATCTAATGGAGGAGTGTTTGGTTCATTATTATCCACTCCAATTCTGAATGCTCCTCAGACAGCAATATTGGGTATGCATACTATTCAAGAGAGACCTGTTGCAAGAAATGGAGAAGTTGTTATTAGACCTATGATGTATTTAGCAATGAGTTATGACCATAGGCTTCTAGATGGTAAAGAGGCCGTCAGATTTTTAGTTTCGATTAAAGAACAATTGGAATCTCCTGAAAGATTGCTTTTAAATTTATAGGAAAGGAAATTATATGTATGACGTAATTGTAATAGGAGGGGGACCTGCAGGATATGTTGCTGCAATAAGGTCTTCTCAGCTCGGTCTTAAAACAGCATGTATTGAAGAATTTATTGATGATTCAGGTAATGCAGTTTTTGGTGGCACATGCCTAAATGTAGGGTGCATACCTTCAAAAGCATTGCTAGATTCCTCTCATAGATACTATGAGGCTGCAGGACACCTTGGTTCTCATGGAATAAATATTGAAAAAGTTCAATTAGATCTGTCAGCAATGATGGATAGAAAAGATAATATTGTTAAAAAACTGACTGGAGGAATTGGAGGTTTATTTGCAGCAAATAAAGTTACTCCTATTTCGGGTAGGGGAAAAGTTGTTTCAGGCAACAATGTTGAAGTAACAAAAACTGATGGAACAAGCGAAACCATAAATGCAAAAAATATTATTATTGCTACTGGTTCTTCACCAATAGAAATTTCTTCTGCTGAATATGACAATAATATTGTTGATAGTACAGGAGCACTTGAATTTACTGAGGTACCAAAAACATTGGGTGTTATTGGTGCTGGTGTAATTGGTTTAGAGCTTGGAAGTGTCTGGGCAAGGCTTGGATCTGAGGTGACTGTTATTGAAGCTATGGATGATTTTTTATTCATGGCAGATAAAGAAATAGCTAAAGATTCTTTAAAAGAATTTAAAAGACAAGGATTGGATATAAAGTTAGGTAGCAGATTAATTTCCTCAAAAAGCCTTAAAAAATCTGTAAAAATTTCATATGAGAATTCTTCTGGTACAGAAGAAATGGAATTCGATAAGCTTGTTGTTGCTGTAGGAAGAAGACCAAATACTGAAAGTGTTTTCTCTGAAGATTCTGGAGTCCATCTAGATAATAGTGGATTTATTAGTGTTGATAGCCATTGTCAAACTAATGCATCAAATATATATGCAATTGGAGATGTTGTAAGGGGCCCAATGCTTGCGCATAAAGGAAGCGAAGAAGGAATTATGGTTGCTGAAAGAATTGCTGGAAAGCATGCAGAAATGAACTATGACTTAGTACCTTCAGTTATTTATACACATCCAGAAATTGCATGGGTTGGAAAAAATGAAGAAGAATTAAAATCTGAAAATATAGAATATAAAGTAGGTAAGTTCCCGTTTGCTGCAAGCGGTAGAGCTTTAGCTGTCGATCAGTCAATAGGTTTTGTAAAACTAATATCTGATGCTTCTACAGACACAATACTTGGTGTTCATGTTTTTGGACCATCCGCAGCTGAAATTGTTCAACAAGCTCTAATTTCAATGGAGTTTGGAGCCAGTTCTGAAGATTTAGGTTTGACAATTTTTAGCCATCCTACTGTTTCTGAAGCTCTCCACGAGGCAGCACTTGCAGTTAACAATGAAGCTATCCATATAGGAAATAAAAGAAAATGAATTTACATGAATTTCAAGGCAAAGCTTTATTTGCAGAATATGACTTACCTGTTTCCAACGGAAAGGTTATTTATGATGCAGAAGATGCATTAAAGGCTTGTAGAGATATAGGTGGTTCTAAATGGGTCGTTAAAGCCCAAGTTCATGCAGGTGGTAGAGGTAAATCTGGAGGCGTGAAGCTTGTTGATACACCTGATGAAGCAATTGAATTTTCTAAAAATTGGTTAGGAAAAAGACTAGTTACCTACCAGACAGATAGTAAGGGACAGTTAGTTAACTCAATCCTTATTGAAGAATGTACAGATATAGCTAATGAACTATATCTGAGTGCTGTAATAGATAGAGACTCTCAAAGAGTAGTGTTTATTGGATCTAGTGAAGGTGGAGTTAACATAGAAGAAGTTGCAAAAAATACTCCAGATAAAATAATCTATGAAGCAATAGATCCCCTATGTGGTGCTCAGGGATTCCAAGCAAGGAAAATAGCAAAAGTTTTGAAGCTAGATGCAGTTCAAACTAAACAGTTCACCCCGATGCTTAAGAATTTAATGAAGCTTTTTGTTGAGAAAGATCTTAGTCTGCTTGAAATAAATCCGCTTGTAATTACAAGTGGAGGTAATCTCCATTGTTTGGATGCAAAAATTAATATAGATACTAATGCAATATACAGACAACCTGAAATTGCTGAAATGCATGACCCATCTCAAGAAGACCCTAGAGAATCTGAAGCAGCTAAAAATGATTTAAGTTATGTTTCCCTAGATGGAAATATAGGATGTATGGTTAATGGCGCAGGTTTAGCAATGGGAACAATGGATACTATTAAATATTTTGGTGGAAATCCTGCAAATTTCCTTGATGTTGGTGGGACAGCAACTCAAGAAAGAGTGTCTAAGGCATTTAAAATAATTTTAGATGACCCTGAAGTAAAAGTAGTTTTAGTTAATATTTTTGGAGGCATCGTTAGGTGCGATCTTATTGCTGAGGGTGTTATAGCTGCCATTGAGGAAGTGGGAGTTGAGATACCAGTAGTTGTAAGGCTTGAGGGTAACAATGCTGACTTGGGATCTGAAATCCTATCAAAAGCAGATATAAAAATTGAGAGTATTAATAATCTTGGCGATGCTGCCAGAAAAGCTGTGGAACTTGCAAAATGAGTATTTTAGTAAATAAAGAAACAAGAGTAATAGTTCAGGGGTTCACAGGATCACAGGCCACCCTTCATTCAGAACAAGCTATTGAATATGGTACAAACATAGTTGGAGGTATTACTCCTGGAAAGGGAGGCCAAACACATCTTGGCCAACCAGTTTTTGATACTATGGAAGAGGCTAAAAAGGCTGTGAATCCAAATGCCTCATTGATATTTGTTCCTGCACCTTTTTGTAAAGATTCTATTTTAGAAGCAGCTGAATCCGGCATTGAATTAATTATATGCATCACAGAAGGAGTGCCAACTTTGGATATGCTTGATGTTAAAAAAAGAGTAGATGAGCTTGGAGTTACCCTTATTGGGCCAAACTGTCCTGGAGTTATCACTCCAGGTGAAGCAAAGCTAGGAATTATGCCAGCAAGTATTCATATGCCAGGAAGGTAGGAATCATTTCAAGATCTGGAACATTAACCTATGAAGCAGTTAAACAGACTACCGATCTTGGATTAGGTCAGAGTAGCTGTGTTGGTATTGGTGGTGATCCAATACCTGGGTCTTCATTTATTGATATTCTAAAATTATTTGAAAATGATGAACAAACTAAAGCTATAGTCATGGTTGGGGAGATTGGAGGAACTGCTGAAGAGGATGCAGCAGAATATATTAAAAATCATATTTCAAAACCAGTTATTTCATATATAGCAGGACAAACTGCACCGGCTGGAAAAAGAATGGGTCATGCAGGTGCTATCATAGCTGGCGGCAAAGGAACTGCTGCGGATAAAATAGCAAAATTAAAAGAGTGTGGTGTCCATATCGCTGATAATTTAGTTGAAATTGGAGCCAAAGTAGCTGAAGTTATAAATAGTTAAGCTATATCAGTAATTGAGATTTTTAAATGAATAGCAAGATTATAGAGGGCAAAGCTTTTTCTTGTTTTTTGCATCAGCCTGATATCAAATCTAACCCTCAATGGTCACTCAGATTAGTCCCCTCTGAAATCGAACAACAAAGATTTAAGAAATCTGGCTATAAAATGAATATGGAATTCATAGATAATTCTGAATATGGTATGTCTGTTCTTTTAAGAAGAAAGGTGAAGCATATGGATGATGTATTAGAAAAGCCACTATTATTTGATTTAAAAAAACAGCCTTTAGAATTATTTGATGAGCTTCCAGACGGTTCAAATGTGATGGTTAAATACAGTGAATGGGAGGGAGTTTCTAAATTAGATAATATGCTTCACAAAGGCTTAGATTTAATAGCAGTTATCTTATTAGACAAGGCACCAAAGCTTTTTTAAAAACTTTTAATCCTAAGAAATTTTTTAATAATCCAATTCAATCTTATTATTGATAAGAAAGAAAATATTGTTAAGCCTATAATCATTCCATACCACATTCCAGCTGCACCTAGAGGTTGACTAACACCTACTGTGGTTAAGTAATATCCCATAGGCATTGCAAAGATCCAATATGAAATGAACAATAGAACCATTGGTATAAATGTATCTTTAAATCCTCTTAAGCTTCCCAGAGCTCCCATCTGAATTCCATCAGGTAACTGAAATACTGCAGCAAATATTAATAGACTTACTGCAAGATCAAATACCAATGGATCAACTGTATATATACTAACAATGAATTCTCTAAATATTAAAATTACTATGCTATTCAAAAGAGCTGTAAGCATACACATATATATTGTTGAATATGAGGCAACCTTAGCTTGTTTTGGATTATTTTCACCAATTAAATTTCCAACTCTTGTTGCTGCTGCAAGCCCAATAGATAAAGGGACCATAAAAAACAAGCTAGCTATGTTGATAGCTATAGAGTGACTTGCAACTATAGTTTCACCCAATGTTCCTAGTATTATCGCTGCACCAGAAAACATACTAAGTTCTATAAAAATTCCTAATCCAATAGGAAAACCAAGTTTAAAAACTTCTTTTGTTGTAGATGCTGTAGGTGGAGAGAATTGCTTAAAAGGTTTAGTTTTTTGATAACTTTTTGATAGAGCAATATAAATAAACAATGTAACCATCATNACAAATGAAACAATGGTGGTTGCAATACCGCAACCAACACCACCAAGCTTTGGAGCTCCCATCCACCCATAAACAAACATTAAATCTAAAGGTATATTTATAAGCATGCCAACTGCAGCTATACAAAAAAC
>JGI20157J14317_10003705_pt1 | contig 12070 bp, 19 predicted proteins | sample COG_07_FD_14317 | JGI IMG/M metagenome (IMG submission 14317)
GCTCTTGTAGTACCAGACATTGCGCGAGCAAATTTGGCACTGGAGCGAGCAGAAAACGTCAGCACGTTATCATTCTGCACAATCTCAACATCAGGATTGATTGGCATCGCTAGCGAGCCGATCTTACCTTTGACTGTTATCTCGGAGCCGCCGATGGTGACTTGTACACCACTGGGCAGTTCGACTGGATTATTTGCAACTCTAGACATCTCGTTTTCCTATCAGAATACGGTGCAAAGCACTTCACCGCCGATACCGGCAGCGCGGGCAGCACGATCAGTCATCACGCCATTACTGGTTGAGACAATGGCAATGCCAAGGCCACTACGAACTTTAGGGATCGCATTGCTACCCTTGTACTGTCGCAGACTAGGCTTGCTTATTCGTGCTATTTCTTCGATAACAGGCTTGCCTTCGAAATACTTAAGCTCAACAGTCATAGTTGGCTTAACGTCATCGGTCACAGAGAAGCCTGCGATGTAACCTTCCTCTTGCAAAACCTTGGCGACAGACGCCTTCAGCTTTGAAGCGGGCATAGAAACGTGCGGCTTGCTGCGATGATGCGCATTGCGAATGCGAGTCAACATATCAGATAAAGGATCTTGCATACTCATATCGTTTGGCTCCTCAAACTTACCAGCTGGATTTAACCAGGCCGGGAATCTCGCCGCGCATAGCTGACTCGCGCAGTTTATTTCGGCACAGGCCAAACTTACGGTAGACACCATGTGGACGGCCGGTAATGCGGCAGCGGTTACGCTGACGTACTGGGCTCGCATCACGCGGCAATTTTTGTAATTTTACTTGCGCATCCCAACGCTCTTCATCAGACGCATTAACATTGCTGATGATGGCCTTCAACTGCGCGCGCTTCTCAGCGAACTTAGCGACTGTCTTACTGCGCTTATGCTCGCGCTCGATCATTGATACTTTTGCCATTTACCTACTACCTCAACCTTTCAGCGGGAAGTTAAAGGCGCGCAACAGAGCACGACCTTCATCGTCGTTTCGAGCCGTAGTAGTGATAGTGATATCAAGACCACGCAACTTATCAATTTTTTCGTAATCGATTTCCGGAAAAATAATCTGCTCGCTGACACCCATTGAGAAGTTACCGCGTCCGTCAAACTGCTTCGGGCTAATACCGCGGAAATCTCGAATACGTGGAATAGCGATACCAACCAAGCGTTCAAGGAACTCATACATACGCTCGCTGCGCAGTGTTACCTTGGTGCCGATGGGCCAACCCTGACGAACCTTAAAGCCCGCGATCGACTTACGCGCATTATTGATAACCGGCTTCTGACCAGAGATCAGTGTCAGGTCAGCAACCGCGTTTTCGAGTGACTTCTTGTCCCCAATCGCCTCACCAACACCCATATTAAGCGTGATTTTGGTGATGCGTGGAACTTCCATCACATTCGCCAGCCCGAGCTCTTCTTTAAGCTTGGATGCCAATTCGTTGTTGTACAGTTCTTTCAGCCTTGCCATTTCGATTACCTGTTTCTTAAGCGTCTACGGCTTCGCCGTTGGACTTGAAGATACGAATCTTCGTGTTATCTTCCAGAATCTTAAAGCCAACTCGATCCGCCTTATTGGTCGCACCATTAAAGATAGCCACATTGGAAACCTGAATCGGGGCTTCTTTTTCAACAATCCCGCCGGCAATACCAGCCTGGGGATTGGGCTTCTGATGCTTCTTAACCATCTGAATACCAGACACCAGCAGGCGATCACCGTCCAAAACCTTCAGGACCTTGCCGCGCTTGCCTTTGTCTTTACCGGCAACAACGATCACTTCGTCATCGCGCTTAATTTTGAGCATTGCCATTTCTAAATCCTCGCTTACAGCACTTCAGGTGCCAGGGAGATAATTCGCATAAAGCGCTCAGTGCGCAATTCACGAGTTACCGGCCCAAAAATACGGGTGCCAACAGGCGCCAGATTAGCGTTCAACAGTACTGCAGCGTTGTCGTCAAACTTGATCAAGCTGCCATCCTGTCGACGCAGGCCCTTCTTGGTGCGCACCACAACTGCGCTCATTACCTGGCCTTTTTTGACCTTGCCGCGTGGAATCGCTTCCTTGACGGTAACTTTGATGATGTCGCCAACGCGAGCATAACGACGGTGCGAACCGCCCAGCACTTTGATACACATCACACGACGCGCTCCGCTGTTGTCCGCTACATCAAGATAACTTTCTGTTTGAATCATTTTCTTACTCCAGACCCTTTACCGTCGACAGACTTATTCTGTTACAGCACGCTCGTCTATATTGACCAGCTTCCACGTTTTGCCTTTTGACACAGGACGACATTCTGCAATTGTCACCAGATCGCCTGTTCGAGCACCATTGTCTTCATCGTGCGCTTTAATCTTCGTCGACTTAGTCAAGATCTTCCCGTATACCGGGTGCTTGACGCGTCGCTCAACAAGAACAGTCACAGTCTTGTCCATTTTATCGCTGACGATACGGCCAGTTAGGGTACGTGAGCTAGTTTGTAATTCGGACATTGTTATTCCCCTGCCTTCTGGTTAAGCACTGTTTTGATTCGCGCAATATTGCGACGAGTCTGCTTAACTTTGTGGCTCTCGGTTAACTGACCAGTGGTCAACTGCATACGCAGGTTAAACTGCTGCTTGAGCTCCGCAATCAGCGCAGCCTCCAGCTCTTCACTTGTCTTTTCACGCAATTCGTTAGCTTTCATCTTTACATCACCGTGCGTTTAACGAAGGTGGTTGCAATCGGCAACTTAGCCGCAGCAAGGGCGAACGCTTCGCGCGCCAACTCTTCACTCACACCTTCCATTTCATAGAGAACCTTGCCTGGCTTGATCAATGCAACCCAGTATTCAACGTTACCTTTACCTTTACCCATTCGCACTTCAAGCGGCTTGTTGGTTATTGGCTTATCCGGAAAAACTCGAATCCAGATTTTACCGCCACGCTTGATGTGCCGGGTCATAGCACGACGAGCCGCCTCGATCTGACGCGCCGTCAAACGGCCTCGTACAGATGCTTTGAGTCCAAACTCGCCAAAGCTGACTTTGCTGCCGCGAAGCGCCAGACCACGATTGCGGCCCTTGTGCATCTTGCGGAATTTCGTACGTTTTGGTTGCAGCATCTCGCTCTACCCTTGTCGCTTAATTCTTGTTACTTTTGCCTTTGGCGGGCGCTTGTTCAGCTTCCTCACCACCCAGAACTTCACCTTTGAAGATCCACACCTTGACACCGATAATGCCGTAAGTGGTATTGCCTTCAGCCGTTGCATAATCAATATCTGCACGCAGAGTGTGCAGGGGAACGCGCCCCTCACGGTACCACTCGGAGCGTGCGATTTCCGCACCACCAAGACGACCACCAACCTGAATCTTGACACCCAGTGCACCACCGCGCATCGCGTTCTGCACTGCACGCTTCATCGCACGACGGAACATCACACGACGCTCTAACTGCTGAGCAACATTCTGCGCGACCAGTGATGCATCAAGGTCAGGCTTGCGAATTTCTTCAATATTGATATTGACCGCACAACCCATTTTCGCTGCAATTTCATTGCGCAGCGCCTCGACATCTTCACCTTTCTTACCGATAACGATACCTGGACGAGCCGTGTGGATAGTGATTCTGGCACTATCAGATGGACGCTCGATATCAACTCGACTTACCGAGGCGTGAGCCAGACGCTTGCGAATAAACTCTCGAACCGTCAGATCCTGATGCAGCTTGTTCGCATAGTCCTTATTACCCGCGTACCAAGTAGAGGTATGCTTTTTCACAATACCTAAACGGATGCCAGTTGGATGTACTTTTTGACCCATGGAATGGTCTCCCGAACCTAATTCTACTTTTCAGCGACTTTTACAGTGATGTGACAACTGCGCTTAAAAATTCGATCAGCGCGCCCTTTGGCCCGCGGCTTAATGCGCTTCATGGTCATGCCTTCATCGACAAATATTGTCGACACTTTCAGCTCATCCACGTCCGCACCATTGTTGTGCTCGGCGTTAGCAATTGCCGACTCCAGCACCTTCTTAATAATATCCGCGCCCTTCTTACCGCTGAATTGCAGAATATCCAATGCATCTTCAACCGCTTTGCCACGAATTTGATCAGCAACCAGACGCGCTTTCTGCGCTGACATTCTGGCTCCTCTTAATTTAGCTGCTACTTCCACAGTCAATACCTCTTAGACTCAGTGCTTATCGCTTGGCTTTCTTATCAGCAACGTGACCTTTATAGGTGCGCGTTGGAGAAAATTCACCCAGCTTATGGCCAACCATTTCTTCGTTGACTAAAACAGGAATATGTTGACGACCATTGTGTACAGCGATCGTGAGACCAACCATATCCGGTAAAATCATTGAACGACGTGACCAGGTTTTAATGGGACGACGATCATTGGCTGCAGCCGCTGCCTCTACTTTTTTTACCAAGTGGAGATCAACGAATGGTCCTTTTTTTAGAGAGCGTGGCACGTTTGCTTTCCTCTTCTATTCTATTTTGGTCAGCGCTTACTTGCGGCGACGAATAATGTATTTGTCAGTGCGCTTGTTCTTGCGCGTCTTGTAGCCTTTAGTAGGCATACCCCATGGAGACACAGGATGACGGCCGCCCGAAGTACGCCCTTCACCACCACCATGTGGGTGATCAACCGGGTTCATCGCCACACCGCGAACGGTCGGACGAATACCACGCCAGCGCGAAGCACCAGCCTTACCCAGCGAGCGCAAGCTGTGCTCACTGTTGCAAACTTCACCGAGGGTGGCGCGACAATCGACTGGCAGTCGACGCATTTCACCGCTGCGGAGACGAACGGTTGCATAAGCACCCTCTCGAGCCACCAACTGAACCGAGGCCGCCGCACTGCGCGCAATTTGCGCACCTTTGCCCGGCTTCATCTCAACGCAATGAACCGTCGAACCCACTGGAATCTTGCGCAGCGGTAAAGTGTTGCCCACTTTTATAGGGGAATCTTCACCAGACTGTACGATATCGCCAGCCGAAACACCTTTGGGTGCGATGATGTAGCGACGCTCACCATCGGCGTAACACAGCAATGCAATATGCGCGCTACGATTTGGATCATATTCCAGGCGCTCAACTTTTGCAGGGATACCATCTTTGTTGCGCTTAAAATCAACAATTCGATAATGCTGCTTGTGCCCACCACCAATGTGACGCACGGTAATGCGACCACTGCTATTGCGGCCACCGGTACGCTTTTTAGGCGCCAGCAAAGGTGCGTAAGGCGCGCCTTTATGCAAATCCGGAGTCACAACACTTACAACGAAGCGGCGACCTGGAGATGTTGGTTTTCTTTTAATAACTGCCATGACTAAACCCTTACTCCGCTACTGCAAAGTCAATGTCTTGACCTTCCGCAAGACGAACATAAGCCTTGCGCCAATCGCTACGGCGGCCGATGCCAGTGCGCGTTCGGCGCGTCTTACCCTTGACGTTGACCACTCGAACGTCGTCAACCTGTACCTCAAACAGCTGCTCAACAGCACGTTTGACTTCCAGTTTGCTGGCGTCAGTAGCAACTTTAAATACGATCTGCGTCGCTGCACCAGATACCATGGCTGATTTCTCAGTGATATGCGGCCCTAACAACACTTTGAAGACTCTTTCTTGGTTCATGCCAGAATCTCCTCAAGCTTTTTCAGCGCTGGCACAGTAACCAACACCTTTTCAAAATTAATCAAACTGACTGGATCGACCGCAGCAGCATCACGCACGTCAACTTTGTGCAGATTGCGTGAAGAGAGGTAAAGATTTTCACTAACCTCTTCAGTGACAATCATTACATCAGTCAGACTGTACTCCTGCAGCTTGGCAATCAAGTGCTTGGTCTTTGGCGCGTCGAGATCAAACTCTTCAACAATAACCAAACGATCTTGACGGGCCAGCTCGGAGACAATCGAACGCATCGCTGAGCGGTACATTTTTCGATTGAGCTTCTGACTGTGATCCTGAGGCTGGGCAGCAAAGGTAACACCACCTCCACGCCAGATTGGACCGCGAATGGTACCAGCTCGAGCACGACCTGTACCTTTCTGACGAAACGGCTTACGGCCACCGCCAGAGACAGCGGAACGATTCTTCTGTCCGCGAGTACCCTGACGGGCACCAGCCAGAAACGCTACAACAGTCTGATGAACCAGATCCTGGTTAAATTCTGTTCCAAACGCTAACTCAGAAACTTCGATAGTTCCTTTATTACCTTTGGGTGTCGCAATTGCTAATTCCATGGACACTCCCCTTTACGCCTTGACTGCCGGACGAACCACAACATTGCCACCAGGCGCGCCAGGAACGGCACCCTTGATTAACAGCAAATTGCGTTCCGCATCGACACGTACAATTTCAAGATTTTGAGTAGTAACTTGCGCATTACCCATTTGCCCGGCCATCTTCTTGCCTTTGAAGACCTTGCCTGGGGACTGGTTTTGACCAATCGAACCAGGGGCACGGTGGGAAAGCGAGTTACCGTGAGTAGCATCTTGCATAGCAAAGTTCCAGCGCTTGACGCCACCCTGGAAGCCCTTACCTTTGGAAGTACCCGTAACATCGACCATCTGACCAGCTTCAAAGCGCTCAACGGTAAGCGAACCGCCCACCTGAAACTCTTCATTACTGCCCTCTGAACGAAATTCCCACTGCCCACGACCAGCCTCAACACCAGCTTTGGCGAAGTGGCCTGCTTGAGGCTTGGTTACTCGGGATGCTTTGCGTGATCCAGTGGTCACCTGAATAGCTGAATAGCCATCAGTGTCCACTGACTTAATTTGGGTAACATGATTCGGCGTTGCCTCGACCACGGTCACGGGGATAGACACACCATCTTCAGTGAATACGCGAGTCATGCCGCATTTGCGACCAACTATACCTATACTCATTTTTTTAACCTCTTAAGCGTACGGGGCTGTTACCCGCTACGGCTGCCTATTTCAAGACATTACACTTTAGTGTTTGCCCGGCATTTCTGCCGAACCGCTACAGTCGTCGTTAGCTCAAGCTAATTTGAACTTCAACGCCTGCTGCAAGATTCAATTTCATAAGCGCATCAACAGTTTTTTCTGTTGGCTCGACAATGTCGATTAAACGCTTGTGCGTGCGAATTTCGTACTGGTCGCGCGCATCCTTATTTACGTGTGGAGAGATCAGTACTGTGTACTTTTCTTTCCGAGTCGGCAGTGGGATCGGTCCTCTGATCTGCGCACCTGTGCGCCGTGCCGTTTCAACAATTTCCTGTGTAGACGTGTCGATCAACTTGTGATCAAACGCCTTGAGGCGAATCCTGATGCTTTGGTTTTGCATGGAATCGAAACTCCGCTATCTCTACTAAAACTCCAGGGTAACAACTGCCAGCCCCGAAAAAGGAGCGCGAATTCTAGTGCCGGGCCCCGGGGCTGTCAAGCTTAATTACGCTTGAAGCTAAATTAATTAAAAGCCCTGAACCAAAGCGCTTTGACACTTTAACCAGGGGTCAAAAAAGGGGCCGTGAGGCCCCTTTTAACAGGCTATCGCAATTATTCGATAATCTTCGCAACAACGCCGGCACCAACCGTTCGGCCACCTTCACGGATAGCAAAACGCAGGCCTTCTTCCATCGCAATCGGGTGGATCAGCGTGACTTCCATCTGCACGTTGTCACCAGGCATGACCATTTCAGTTCCCTCTGGCAGCTCACACGCGCCTGTCACGTCAGTGGTGCGGAAGTAAAACTGTGGACGGTAGCCTTTGAAGAATGGCGTGTGACGCCCGCCTTCATCTTTGGACAAGACATACACTTCTGAGGTGAACTTGGTGTGCGGCTTCACTGAACCGGGCTTGGCCAGTACCTGTCCGCGCTGCACGTCTTCTCGCTTGGTGCCACGCAGTAAGATGCCGCAGTTCTCGCCTGCACGACCTTCGTCAAGCAGCTTGCGGAACATTTCGACACCTGTACAGGTGGTCTTGACGGTGTCGACGATACCGATGATTTCTACTTCTTCGCCTACTTTGACGACGCCGCGCTCGACACGTCCCGTTACTACGGTGCCGCGACCAGCAATGGAGAAGACGTCTTCAATCGGCATCAGGAACGCTTGGTCAATCGCGCGCACGGGCTCTGGAATGTAGGTGTCGAGCGCTTCTACCAGCTTCTTGACTGCGGTGGTGCCAAGCTCGTTGTCATCTCGTCCTTCGAGCGCCATCAGCGCTGAACCCACGATGATCGGGGTGTCGTCGCCGGGGAATTCATAGGTGTCGAGCAGCTCGCGCAGTTCCATTTCTACCAGCTCGAGCATTTCTGCATATTCTTCTGAGTCGACGCCGCCACAGTCTTCTGCAAGCAGGTCAGCTTTGTTCAAAAATACCAGTACGTACGGTACGCCAACCTGACGTGACAGCAGGATGTGCTCGCGTGTCTGGGGCATCGGGCCGTCTGTCGCTCCACAGACCAGTATCGCGCCGTCCATCTGCGCGGCACCGGTGATCATGTTTTTGACATAGTCGGCGTGGCCTGGGCAGTCTACGTGCGCGTAGTGACGTATCGGGGAGTCATACTCAACGTGGGCTGTCGAGATGGTGATGCCGCGCTCGCGCTCTTCAGGGGCGTTGTCAATCTGATCGAAGGCTTTCATTTCGCCTCCCCATACTTCTGAACAAACCCGGGTCATCGCCGCTGTCAGTGTCGTTTTACCATGGTCTACGTGCCCAATGGTGCCTACGTTCACGTGCGGCTTGTTTCTTTCAAATTTTGCTTTTGCCATCTCAGTGTCTCCTCAGTAGGCATGTCACTTTTAATGCTTTGATTTGGTATCACAACGGAGCTACGAATTTACACCGATGCGCAAGGGACGCCATCTTATACTGCGATTCGCCAGAGTCAACGCCCCTGACATGCAAATCGATAATTTTTTTATTTTTGAGCGGGTTTTAAGCGGAATTATCTGTAATTTACCGCCAACAGTCACAGACTCACGCATTAAATCGCCCTGCTTTTAATTGCCAGGTACTTTATATGCGATTTTTTCTCTGTTATCGACGCAATATCCTGTATACTCGCGCGCGTTTTTACGGCCATATAATTAACGAGCCATTTTTTACTAAAGTAATTTAATTGAGCATTCCCATGACTGATTTATCTCATTACAGAAACATTGGTATCTTCGCCCACGTTGACGCGGGTAAGACTACCACTACCGAACGAATTCTTAAGCTGACCGGCAAGATCCACAAGACAGGTGAAGTGCATGATGGTGCCGCAACCACCGACTTTATGGAGCAGGAACAAGAGCGCGGCATCACAATCCAGTCTGCAGCGACGACCTGTTTCTGGAAGGATCACCGTCTCAATATCATCGATACTCCGGGGCACGTTGACTTCACCGTTGAAGTATACCGGTCACTGAAAGTTCTAGACGGCGGTGTTGGCGTATTCTGTGGTTCTGGCGGTGTTGAACCGCAGTCTGAGACCAACTGGCGGTACGCTAATGAGTCTGAAGTAGCGCGGGTTATTTTCGTTAACAAGCTAGACCGAATGGGTGCCGATTTTCTGCGCGTCGTAAATCAGGTTAAGACCGTGCTCGGTGCCAACCCACTTGTAATGTGCCTGCCTATTGGTATCGAAGAAGACTTCGTTGGCTTAGTTGATCTGCTTACTCGCCAGGCTTATGTCTGGGATGATTCCGGCCTGCCAGAGAATTACGAAGTGGTCGATATTCCTGCAGACATGGTCGACAAGGTTGAACAGTATCGTGAGCAGTTGATTGAGACCGCTGTGGAGCAGGACGACGATATTATGATGGCCTATATGGAAGGCGAAGAGCCCTCCATTGAGGACATCAAGCGCTGCATTCGCAAAGGAACGATTGCTCTGGACTTTTTCCCGACTTATTGCGGCTCTGCGTTCAAAAACAAAGGTGTGCAAATGGTTCTCGACGCTGTTGTCGATTACCTGCCTTGCCCAACCGATGTTGAGCCACAACCATTGACTGATGAAGAAGGCAATGAGACGGGCAAGGTCGCAACAGTGTCGAAGGAAGAGTCGCTGAAAGCCTTGGCATTCAAAATTATGGAAGACCGCTTTGGCGCACTGACCTTTGTGCGCATCTATTCCGGCGTGCTGAATAAAGGTGACACCATCCTCAACTCGTTCACCGGCAAGACTGAGCGTATCGGCCGCATGGTTGAAATGCACGCAGATGATCGCAATGAGATCAGCACTGCACAGGCCGGTGATATTATTGCTATCGTCGGCATGAAGAACGTGCAGACCGGTCACACGCTGTGTGATCCTAAGAACCCGGTTACGCTTGAACCTATGATTTTCCCTGAGCCTGTTATCTCGATTGCGGTGAAGCCGAAAGATAAAGGCGGTTCAGAGAAAATGGGTATCGCAATCGGCAAAATGATCGCAGAAGATCCCTCCTTCCGCGTTGAGACCGATGAAGACTCCGGTGAGACCATTCTGAAGGGAATGGGTGAGCTGCACCTGGATATTAAGGTGGATATTCTGTTACGTACCTACGGCGTTGAGCTGATTGTTGGCGCTCCACAGGTTGCCTATCGTGAAACAATCACTGTGCCTGTCGAAGATAGCTATACGCACAAGAAGCAGTCTGGTGGTTCCGGTCAGTTTGGTAAGATCGATTATCGCATCAAACCTGGCGAGCCAGGCACTGGCTTTGTGTTTAGCTCATCAGTTGTGGGTGGTAATGTTCCCAAGGAATTCTTCCCTGCGATCGAAAAAGGCTTCAGAGGCATGATGCAAGAAGGCCCTCTGGCCGGCTACCCGGTTCTCGACGTTGAAGTGGATCTCTACGACGGTGGCTTCCACGCAGTTGACTCCTCGGCAGTTGCCTTTGAGATTGCTGCTAAAGGGGCGTTCCGTCAGTCAATGCCTAAAGCGGGACCACAGATCATTGAACCGATCATGAAGGTCGACGTATTTACGCCTGAAGATCACGTTGGTGATGTGATCGGCGACCTCAACCGTCGTCGCGGCATGATTAAAGATCAGGAGCCAACCACGACTGGCGCGCGCATCAAGGCTGATGTACCACTGTCAGAGATGTTCGGCTACATCGGACATCTGCGCACCATGACCTCTGGACGCGGTCAGTTCTCAATGGAGTTCTCGCACTATATGCCTTGTCCTCAGAATGTTTCTACTGAGGTTATCGCGGCGGCTAAAGCGAGGAAGGAAGCTAAATAAGCTTTCTTCGAGCAAACAAAAAACCCCGCTGGCGAAAGTCAGCGGGGTTTTTTTATAAGATGGCCTCACAGGGAGAGTCATTTATTAGTGTAATCCCCCCATTTATAACGCCCCACATCAGTGGCGCGACCTTGCTGCGTCCGGCTGCATGGGATTGTTATGAGGCTGTCCGTATCCGATCGCTTTGGCACCTGCATTTACTTCAATCTGCATATGAGTTGGTTGCGTGACGGACAACAGCATCAACATGAATTGCAGCGCAATCTACTATTGGAAATTGAGTTTGATCTCCCTTATAGACCAATGTAAGGTCAGTTCCCCCCAGCATAATGGCGTCAACACTCGCCTCTCGAACCAGCCACTCGCATGCTGAATCAAAAACAGCACGTTGAGAACTTGTTACGTAGCCCGACGCCGCCATCGAAACGTAGGCAGAATGTACGTCGTCTAATGCGTTACCGATTGGCGGGATGACCTCTGCAGTGCTAATCCCCGAATAAAAGTTTGTTTGCATGACGGTTCGTGTTCCCAGTATTCCGACCCGTGCTAGCTCTCTAGCTTTAACTGATTCATTCACTTCCGTTAGCATATCAATAACAGGTATAGGAGAACTTTCCTTGAAGGTATCAATGCAAAAATGCCCTGCAATTGAGGTAATCACCACACACTCCGCACCTGCAGATACTAGTCTGTCAGTCAGTCGGTTGTAGATTTCGACTTGAGCACCTACGTCGTTACATTCGAGATTATTAAGTAAAGTGGGAGCGTCAGCGTGAACAATCGTCATCTCCAGCGCCGTATCCTTGCTCGCGAATTCTGAGATCAGCCGGCGGTAATAATAATCTGTTGCTACGGGTCCAATGC
>JGI20157J14317_10003742_pt1 | contig 11992 bp, 10 predicted proteins | sample COG_07_FD_14317 | JGI IMG/M metagenome (IMG submission 14317)
GGATCTGGTAATACTTTTCTTTTTTCGGGACTTCTTCTTCTTGGCATAATTATTTACCTTTTTTGGCTCCATATTTGGATCTTCTTTGTTTTCTGTTAGCAACTCCGGATGTATCTAAAGTTCCTCTTACTGTGTGATATCTAACTCCAGGTAGATCTTTTACTCTTCCACCTCTTATTAAAACCAATGAATGTTCTTGAAGATTATGTCCTTCTCCACCAATATAAGATGTGACCTCAAAACCACTTGTTAATCTAACTCTACAAACTTTCCTTAAAGCTGAGTTAGGTTTTTTAGGAGTTGTTGTATATACACGAGTGCAAACACCTCTTCTTTGAGGACATGCATTCAATGCCGGTACATCTGTCTTTCTAACTTTTGGTTTTCTAGACTTTTTTAATAACTGATTTACTGTTGCCATAATATTTTTTTTTGGTTAGGCCGCGATTCTATAGATTAGATCAATTGCGGTCAACATTATTCCTCCGTTTCTTGAAGTTCTTGTCTTAGTGCTGCTTCGATATCATCTGCAGAAAGAGTTTGTTCATCAAGATCAAATTGTTTTTTATTTTTTAATTTATCATGGAATTCCATACCTGTTCCTGCAGGTATGAGTCTTCCAACTACAACATTTTCTTTTAAGCCTCTCAGATGATCCTTCTTACCAGTAACAGCTGCTTCTGTAAGGACTCTTGTAGTCTCTTGGAAAGATGCCGCTGATATGAATGAATCAGTTGCTAATGATGCTTTGGTAATTCCAAGCAGAACTCTCTCGTATTCAGCTGGAGTATTACCTGCAGATTCTACTTTAGCATTTTCTTCAATTAATTCAGCATAGCTTACTTGATCACCCTGAATAAACTTAGTGTCACCACCATCTACGATTAGTGCCTTTCTTAACATCTGTCTTAGGATAGTTTCAATATGCTTATCATTGATTGACACACCTTGAAGTCTATATACATCTTGAATCTCATTAACAATAAAGTTTGTTAATTCTGGGATGCCTTTTAGTCTTAAAATATCATGAGGACTATAAGGTCCGTCTGAAATAATATCACCTTTAGAAATTCTTTCACCTTCAAAAACTGAAAGGGTTCTGTGCTTTGGAATTAACATTTCTGTATTCTGAGCTTTCTTCGTAGCCCCTTCTGGAGTTATCACAAGCCTTACTTTGCCTTTTGTTTCTTTTCCAAAAGAAATAATACCTGTTTCCTCTGATAGAACAGAGGCATCTTTAGGTTTTCTTGCTTCAAATAAATCAGCTACCCTTGGAAGACCACCTGTTATATCTTTTGTCTTAGAAGCAACTAAAGGCATTCTTGCAATAACCTCACCAGCTGTAAGTTTTTGACCGTCTCTTAAATTGACTAGCCCTCCAGCAGGTAGTGGATATTCTGCAGGAGCATTGAAATCTCCTATTAAAAGAACTTTGCCTTTTGAGTCTACAATCTCAACTTTTGGAGATAAATCTCTTCCAGCAGTAGGCCTATCAGAGACTTCTATGATTTCAATACTAGATAATCCAGTAAGCTCATCCATTTGCTCTCTAACGGTTACCCCATCTTCTATATCAATAAATCTAACTTTTCCTGATGCTTCAGCAACAATAGGTCTTGTATAAGGATCCCACGATGCAACTTTTATTCCAGCTTCAAGATCAGATTCATTTTTAACTTCAAGTGTTGCTCCATAAGGAACTTTATACTGTTCAGTAATTTTTCCACTAGGCTCAGTAATGGTCGCCATTGCATTTCTAGACACAACAACTTCTAACTTATCTTTATTGGTAACTGTTTTCATATCATCAGAAAAAGTTACAACACCCTTGTTTTTATTATAAATTGCATTATCTTCAGAAGAGCTTGAAGCAGCTCCACCAATATGGAAAGTACGCATGGTTAGCTGAGTTCCTGGCTCACCAATAGATTGAGCAGCAACTACACCAACAGCCTCTCCTCTATGCACTAAATGACCTCTTGCTAAATCTCTACCGTAACATTTTGAGCAAACCCCTATTGATGCCTCACATGTCATAGGAGATCTAACTTTTAAAGAAGCAAGATTAAGTGTGTCAATTACATCAACAGCATCTTCATCTAACATAGTGTCTTTTTCAAAAAGAACATTGCCATCATTATCTAAAATGGGCTCAGCTATAACTCTTCCAAGGATTCTATCAGTTAATGCCTGAATTATTTCACCACCATCAATTATAGATGTTACTGTTATTGATTGGTCAGTACCACAATCTTCAATATTAATAACTGAATCCATAGAAACGTCACAAAGCCTTCTTGTAAGATATCCTGAGTTTGCAGTTTTTAAAGCTGTATCAGCAAGACCTTTCCTGGCTCCGTGAGTAGAAATAAAATACTGTAAAACTGAAAGTCCTTCCCTAAAATTAGCTGTAATAGGAGTTTCAATAATAGAACCATCTGGCTTAGACATTAACCCTCTCATTCCAGAAAGCTGTCTAATCTGCGCCGGTGAACCTCTTGCACCTGAATCTGCATAAATATATACAGAATTAAATGAGGATTGATCTACCTCTTCACCTTCAGGAGTTTTAGCAGTCTCAGTACTAATTTTTTCCATCATAGCTTTAGCTACTTGCTCATTGGCTCTAGACCAAATATCGATAACTTTATTATATCTTTCGCCTCTTGTTACAAGACCTGAATCAAATTGCTTCTCGATAGCTTTTACTTCTTTCTCTGAATCATCAATAATTTTTGCTTTTTGTTCTGGAATAACAAAGTCATTAACACCGATAGATGATCCTGATCTAGTTGAGAAATCAAACCCAAGATACATTAATTGGTCAGCAAAAATAACTGTCTCTTTCAAGCCAGCTTTTCTGTATGAGATATCAACTAATTTTGAAATTAATTTTTTATTAAGAACTTTATTAATGTTTTCAAAACCAACTGCGTTAGGAGTAATTCTCCATATAAGTACTCTACCTACAGTAGTTTCATGTATTTGCTTCTCGCCATCTTTATTAGTAATTCTAACTTTAATTGCAGCATGAATATTAAGGGTTTCAGTTTCATACGCTCTTAAAACCTCATCAGGGTCGCTGAAAACTCTGCCCGCACCATTAGCACTAGCATTATCTCTAGTCATATAATACAAACCTAAAACAACATCTTGTGTTGGATTGATAATCGGTGATCCATCAGCTGGAGATAAAATATTATTTGTAGACATCATTAAAGCTCTTGCTTCTAATTGAGCCTCTAATGTTAGAGGAACATGAACAGCCATTTGGTCGCCATCAAAGTCAGCATTAAAAGCAACACAAACTAAAGGATGAAGTTGAATAGCCTTACCTTCAATTAATTTAGGTTCAAAAGCCTGTAAACCTAGTCTATGCAGAGTTGGAGCTCTATTAAGCATAACTGGATGCTCTCTAATTACATCTTCAAGAACCTCCCATACCTCAGGAGTTTCCCTTTCTACAAGTTTTTTAGCTGCTTTAATTGTAGTCGCTAGCTCTCTTTGCTCTAACTTTCCATAAACAAATGGTTTAAATAGTTCTAAGGCCATTTTTTTAGGTAATCCACATTGATGTAGCTTTAATGTAGGTCCTGAAACAATTACTGATCTACCAGAATAATCAACCCTTTTTCCTAAAAGGTTCTGTCTAAATCTTCCGCCTTTACCTTTAATCATATCTGCAAGAGATTTAAGTGGACGTTTATTAGTTCCTGTTATAACCCTTCCTCTTCTTCCATTATCTAGAAGAGCATCAACTGATTCTTGAAGCATTCTTTTTTCATTTCTTACAATGATTTCAGGTGCATTTAACTCTAAGAGTCTTTTTAATCTGTTATTTCTATTAATGACCCTTCTGTATAGATCATTTAAATCTGAAGTCGCAAAACGACCACCTTCAAGTGGTACTAGAGGTCTTAAGTCAGGTGGTAAAACTGGTAAAACATTCATAACCATCCATTCAGGTCTATTTCCTGACTCATTAAATGCTTCTAAAAGCTTAAGTCTTTTTGAAAGTTTTTTTAGCTTTGTTTCGGAGTTAGTTTGAGGAATTTCTTCTCTTATTTCTCGAATTTCTTCATTAATGTCTAATTCTTCAAGAAGAATCTGAACAGACTCTGCACCCATGCCTGCTTGAAACTCGTCACCAAATTCTTCATATTTCTCAACCCACTCTTCTTCAGTTAATATCTCTCCTTTTTCAAGAGGAGTTAGTCCTGGATCAGTTACGATGTAGCTTTCAAAATATAAGACCCTTTCAATCTCTCTTAAAGTTGTATTTAAAAGTAGACCAATTCTTGATGGAAGTGATTTTAAAAACCATATATGAGCAACCGGAGCAGCAAGATCAATATGACCCATTCTTTCTCTTCTAACTTTTGCTAGAGTAACCTCAACTCCACACTTTTCACAAACAACACCTCTGTGCTTCATTCTTTTGTATTTACCACAAATGCATTCGTAATCTTTTATTGGACCAAATATTTTGGAGCAAAATAGTCCATCTCTTTCTGGTTTGAAAGTTCTATAATTTATTGTTTCTGGCTTCTTTACTTCACCAAAAGACCAAGATTTGATTACTTGTGGAGAAGCAAGTCCTGCAGAAATAGTAGTAAAATCATCCTGCCCTGTTTTTAAAGAATTTAATAAGTCTCTCAATTTAATCTCCTAATTTTCTGAATCTAATTCGAGGTTAATTCCAAGTGATTTAATCTCTTTGCTAAGAACATTAAATGACTCAGGGATATCGGCATCCATTTCATAACTTCCATCAACAATATTTTTATACATTTTTGTTCTACCTGAAACGTCATCTGATTTAACAGTTAGCATTTCTTGCAGTGTATAAGACGCACCGTATGCTTCTAAAGCCCAAACTTCCATTTCACCAAATCTTTGTCCACCAAATTGAGCTTTACCACCTAATGGCTGTTGAGTAACCAAGCTATATGAACCAGTTGATCTAGCATGCATTTTGTCGTCAACCAAATGATTCAACTTAATAATATACATATATCCAACTGTTACAGGTCTATCAAACTTAGATCCTGTTCTTCCATCATATAATGTGAATTGTCCTGATTCTGGGAGATCAGCAAGCTTTAAAAGATCTTTTACCTCACTTTCTTTTGCCCCATCAAAAACAGGAGTAGCTATAGGCAACCCATCTTTAAGATTATGAGCTAACTCCATAATTTCACTATTATTAAATGAATTTATATCTTCTTTATTTGCTGCATTAGCATTATAAAGTTTATCCAAGTAAGTTTTTAACTCAGCCGGTTTAGCATTTTCTTTAAGCATTAAATCAATTTTTTGACCATACCTTTCGCAGCGCAACCCATATGAGTTTCAAGAATTTGTCCAACATTCATCCTTGATGGAACCCCTAGAGGATTTAAAACTATATCTACTGGATTACCATCTTTATCATACGGCATATCTTCAACTGGCATTATCTCTGAAATAACACCCTTGTTTCCATGACGTCCAGCCATTTTGTCACCAGGCTGAATTCTACGCTTGATAGCTAAGTAGACCTTAACAATTTTAATAACACCAGGAGCCAAGTCATGGCCTCTAATGATTTTTGCTTTTTTCTCTTCAAATCTAGACTTGATGTCTTTAGCGTAAGCTTTATAAGATTTCTCGGTATCCTCGATAACATCGTTGATAGAGTCTGTATCTGTTCTTATTGAGAAAAGATCATTAAGTTCTAAAGATTCTAGTTTTTCAGAAGATAATGTTTCACCTTTTTTAATACCATTACCTTTAATAGCTTTTTTACCTTTTAAGAGATCGCATAGTCTAGTTTTTGTTGCTTGTTCAACAACAAAAGCTTCGTCATCTGCATCTTTTTTTGATTGATCAAGATGATCTTGTTCTATAGCCTGAGTTCTTTCGTCTTTTTCAACTCCATCTCTAGTAAATACTTCGACACCGATAACAGTTCCTTTTGAGCTAGATCTTTGTGATGTATCTTTAACATCAGAGGCTTTTTCACCAAAAATTGCTCTTAAAAGTTTTTCTTCAGGAGAAAGCTGAGTCTCTCCTTTTGGAGTTATCTTTCCAACTAAAATGTCACCTGGCTCTACTTCAGCGCCAACATACACTATACCGCAATCATCTAATTTATTAAGAGAGCCTTCGCCTACATTAGGTATATCTGCAGTGATTTCTTCTGAACCAAGCTTTGTATCTCTAGCTACACATACAATTTCTTGAATATGAATAGATGTGAATCTGTCTTCTCTTGCAACTTTTTCAGATATGAGAATTGAATCTTCAAAGTTATAACCATTCCATGGCATGAATGCTATGCGGATATTTTGTCCTAGTGCTAGCTCCCCATTATCTACAGATGGACCATCTGCTAGAACATCACCAGCTTTCACAACATCTCCAACTCTAACAATTGGTCTTTGATTTATACAAGTATTCTGATTGGATCTTGTGTACTTCACAAGATTATATACATCGGATGCTGATTTAGATTTTTTGTCTGTAACTCTAACTACAATCCTTGATGCATCTACATTTTCAACAACACCAGAATTTTTTGCAACGATACAGACTCCTGAATCTCTTGCAACCACTGATTCAAGACCAGTTCCAACTAGAGGTTTTTCAGCTCTAAGTACTGGTACTGCTTGACGCTGCATATTAGAACCCATTAAAGCTCTGTTTGCGTCATCATGCTCTAAGAAAGGAATTAATGATGCTGCAATTGATACAACCTGTTGCGGAGATACATCCATTAGATCAACTCTATCAGATGACATCAACTCAAATTCACTAGCGTGTCTAACAGCAACAAGATCATCAACAAATTTATTTTTATTATCTAGGGCAACATTAGCCTGAGCAATTACATGCTCTGCTTCATCAATAGCAGATAAATACATTATTTCATCTGTAACTGTACCGTTAACAACTTTTCTGTAAGGAGTTTCAATAAAGCCATATTGGTTGGTTCTTGAGTACGAAGCAAAAGAATTAATTAAACCAATATTCGGTCCTTCTGGAGTTTCAATTGGGCACACTCTTCCATAATGGGTAGGATGAACGTCTCTAACCTCAAAACCTGCTCTTTCTCTAGTAAGACCACCTGGTCCTAAAGCAGATACTCTTCTTTTGTGAGTAATTTCAGACAGTGGATTGTTTTGATCCATAAACTGAGATAATTGGCTAGAGCCAAAAAATTCTTTAATGGCTGCAGTAACAGGCTTTGCATTGATTAGATCTTGCGGTCCTAGCTCATCTGCTTCTGCCATACTTAATCTTTCTCTAACAGCTCTTTCGACTCTTATTAGACCAACTCTAAACTGGTTTGCTGTCATTTCTCCAACAGATCTAACTCTTCTATTACCAAGATGATCAATATCGTCAACAATATCATGACCATCACGAATATTAACAATACCTTTCATTACTTCAATAATGTCTTCTTTGTCTAAAATATTATCATTCTCTTTTGCAGAATCTAACTTCAAGCGTCTATTAAACTTCATTCTTCCAACTTCAGATAAATCATATCTTTCTTCGTTAAAGAACAGATTATTGAATAAAGTTTCTGCTGAATCTTTGGTTGGTGGTTCTCCAGGTCTCATCATTCTGTAGATTTCTACAAGAGCTTCAAGCCTATTTGATGTTGGATCTGCTCTAAGTGTATTAGAGATATATGGCCCTTTATCAAGCTCATTTATAAATAAACAAGTAATTTCTGATACATTATTTTCTTTAAGAGTCTCTAAAACTTCATTATCTATTTCAGTATTGGCAGAATATAAAACTTCGCCTGTCTCTTTGTTAAAAATATCTTTAGATAGAACTTTTCCAACCAAAAACTCTTCAGCAAGTGTAATTTCATTAACATTGGCATTCGATAACTCTTTAATATGCCTAGCAGTAATTCTTTTTCCTGCCTGAACATAAACCTTACTTTTAACTTTTAAATCAACTGGAAGTGTTTCACCTCTCAATCTCTCAGGAATAAGCGCAAGTTTTACAGTGTCTTTTTCAAGAACAAAAGCATCTTCATCATAAAACTCAGAAAGAATTTCTTCAGTGCCCATATCTAATGCTCTAAGCATAATGGTTGCTGGTATTTTTCTTCTTCTATCTATTCTGCTAAATAAAATATCTTTAGGATCGAATTCAAAATCTAACCATGAGCCTCTGTAAGGAATAATTCTAGCTGAATATAATACCTTGCCAGAAGAATGTGTTTTGCCTTTGTCATGATCATAAAATACACCAGGAGACCTATGAAGTTGTGATACCACAACCCTTTCAGTTCCATTAACAACGAATGATGCATCTGAAGTCATTAATGGGACTTCGCCCATGAAAACTTCCCCTTCTTTTATATCCTTAACTTCTTTGAAGTTTGTTTCTCTATCATAAAGAACTAACTTTACTTTTATTCTGAGCGGAGCAGAGTAGGATAAGCCCTGAACTAAACACTCTTGAACATCATAAGTGTTTTTACCCAATTCATATGAAACATATTCAAGAGCAGCATTTCCTGAAACACTTTTAATAGGGAACAAGGACTGGAATACATCTTCAAGTCCCTGTTTTTTCCTAGCATCAGGAGCCACATCAGCTTGTAAAAATTCAGAATAAGATTTAGTTTGAGTTTCAATAAGATTAGGAAGTTCCATAACCTTGGAGAAAGTTCCAAAGTTTTTTCTTATTCTTTTCTTTTCTGTATAGCTGTATGACATAAATGCGCCCTTTTATTTATTATTTATATGTTTAATGGTTTATTTAAGTTCTGCAGTTGCTCCAGCCTCAGTAAGCTGAGTTAACATTGCTTCTGCATCATCTTTACTAGCACCTTCTTTAACTGTACTAGGTGCGCCATCTACCATATCTTTTGCTTCTTTTAATCCAAGACCAGTTATAGCTCTTACAGCTTTAATAACTTGTACTTTTTGATCGCCTGCTGCATTTAATACAACATCAAAAGCATCTTTTTCTTCAGCTGCTTCTGCGTCTCCGCCTGCTGCCGCTGCTGGTGCTGCTGCAACTGCTGCTGCTGCTGTCACACCAAACTTTTCTTCAATATCAGAAATAAGATCTACAAGATCCATTACTGACATCTCTTCTATAGCTTTTAAAATATCCTCTTTACTAGTTGCCATTCTAATTCTCCTTATAATTTAGGCTTCTGCCTTTTTTTTGTCTTGAACTGCTGTTAAAACTCTAGCTAATTTACTTGGCACTTCATTTAACAAAGTAGCAAATTTACTAACTGGAGCCTGCAACACATTTGCAATGAGGCCATAAGCCTCAACTTTAGATGGAAGGCTAGCAAGAATATCTATTTGGCCTCCATCAAGTAACTGCCCTTCAACTACCAAAGCTTTGATTTCTAAATTATCAAAATTCTTTGCATATGTTTTAAGCAATTTAGCCGCTGCACCTGGTTCTTCAAAAGAAAAAGCAAATAAAGATGGTCCAACAAGCACTTCATCTGAACAACCAAAATCAGTTCCCTCAAATGCTAATTTAGCAAGCGAGTTCTTGATTATTTGAATATGTATACCAGACTGAGTAGCCTTTTGCCTCACTTCAGAAAGCTCAGTAACCTTTAGGCCCCTTGCATCTGAAATAACTAAAGATGATGCATTCGATGCAACTTCCTTAACTTCACCAACTATTCTTTCTTTTTCACTTTTTGATAACGCCACAGCAATTCTCCTGTTTAAGCCTCTCGGCCATTCGGCGACAAATTGCAAAATTACAATTTGAACACCACCTACGTAGGAAATTAAGTCTCGCGACACCTACGGTCTTTGACGGCTGCGTAAACGCAACTATCTAGCTATATAATTTCTTATAAAGCTAAAACTTATACCAGCTCTGATGAGTTTATTTTTATACCAGGTCCCATAGTGCTACTTAAAGCAATATTACCTATATAAACTCCCTTTGCAGATGCTGGCTTTAATTTTTTTAATTCTTCTAATAATGCAGTTGCATTGGATTGTATCTTTTCAAGATCAAAAGAAACCTTACCAATACTTCCATGAATGATTCCATTTTTATCTGTTCTGAATCTTACTTGACCAGCTTTTACATTATTAATAGCAGTAGCAACATCATCTGAAACCGTGCCGGTTTTAGGGTTAGGCATTAAACCCTTTGGCCCCAATACTTGTCCAAGCTTTCCAACAACTTTCATAGCTGCATTTGTTGAAATAACAACATCAACTGAAATCTCTTCTTTAGAGAATTTCTCAGCAAGGTCTTCCATTCCAATATATTCAGCACCTGCTGCTTTGGCTGCTTCAGCTTGATCTCCGTCTGCAAAAACAGCAACGGTAACTTGCTTTCCTAAACTGTTAGGAAGAGTAACCGCGCCTCTGACATTTTGATCAGATTTATTTGGGTCTACACCAAGTCTGATTGCAATATCAACAGACTCTTCAAATTTACTAGATTTAACAGATTTTAATATTTCTAAAGCATCTGCCATAGAATATGTCATCTCAGGATCAACTTTTTCAAGAATAATTTTTTGTTTATTTGTTACTTTGCTCATAGATCTACCTCAACTCCCATACTTCTTGCTGTACCAGCAATGATTAGAACAGCAGCATCAATATCATTGGAATTTAAGTCTGGTTCTTTTTGTTTTGCTATGTCTTCTAATTGTGCTCTTGTTAATTTACCAACCTTTTCTCTGTTAGGCTCTCCACTTCCTTTTGGAATACCTAAGGTTTTTCTTATCAAGACAGCAGCTGGGGGTGTTTTAACAATAAATGTAAAAGATTTATCTTCATATACAGTAATAACAACTGGAAGAGGCATACCTTTTTCAGCACTCTGAGTTTCAGCATTAAATGCATTACAGAAATCCATTATATTTACGCCAACTTGACCCAAAGCTGGTCCAACAGGAGGGCTAGGATTAGCTCCACCAGCAGGAATCTGTAATTTAAGGATATTTGCTACTTTTTTTGCCATTATGTTTTCTCTATTTGAATGAACTCAAGATCGACAGGTGTTGCTCTTCCAAGTATTTGGACTGAAACTTTTACCATGTTTCTCTCATAATCTACATTTTCTACAACACCATTAAAGTCATTGAAAGGCCCATCACAGACTCTGACAACCTCACCAGGCTCATAAATTGTTTTAGGAGCCGGAGCATCTTCACCGACTTCAATTCTATTGATAATGCTATTAACATCTTCTTCTGAAATTGGCAGAGGTCTATCTTTAGTCCCCCCAACAAAGCCTGAAACCCTAGGAGTTGATTGAACTAGTTGCCAAGAATCATCCTCAAGTAACATTTCAATTAAAATGTATCCTGGAAAAAATTTTCTTTCAGTAGTTTTTTTTGTGCCACCTTTCAATTCAACAATTTGTTCTGTAGGTATTAAAATTTCACCAAATTTTTCAGACAAGCCGTTTAGCTCTATCTTTTCTTCTAAAGCTATTTTCACTTTTTGCTCATATCCTGAGTAAGCTTGTATTACGTACCAATCCATATATTTAACCTAATACCAATTTCGTTAAGAATGTTAATAATGATTCTAAGCCCCAAAAAAATAAGCAAAGAACTACAATTGAACTGAATACTACTAAAAATGTTTGAGTTGTTTCTAATCTTGTAGGCCAAACAACCTTTCTTATTTCTGTTCTAGACTCACGCATTAACTTGATTGCATTGGATCCAAAATTAGTAATAGAAAGAACTCCAAGACCAATAATAAATAAAAATACAACTCCAAGTACTCTATATAAAAAAGCTATCTCTACAAAATAGCTGTTTCCAACAACAGCTGCTGCAAATACGGAAAGAGCAATAAACCACTTTAGTCTATCTACTGATTTCGAAGCTACTACTTTAGTCATATATTTCCTATTTAGGCTGCCATTTTAATTTGGCAGGCCAGGAGGGTCTCGAACCCACAACCCCCGGTTTTGGAGACCGGTACTCTACCAATTGAGCTACTGGCCTAAAACACATTTTCAT